>OBUW01000761.1_pt1 | contig 12126 bp, 2 predicted proteins | sample 1475761 | NCBI WGS metagenome assembly OBUW01 (sample SAMEA2579908, study PRJEB22360) | human gut metagenome | biome: human gut; feature: human-associated habitat; material: faeces | place: Denmark | collected 2008/2010
ATTTCTTGATTTGTTGAATTTAAACCATATAAATATTTAATATCAATTTTCTTAATATTATTAAAAATTATCAATTTAATATTATTAAAATCATTATTTTTAATTAAATTATTTAATGGATCAAATGATGAATTTTGGATCAGGACAATTTTTGAATATTGTGATCCAAATGAATTAAAATTAAAATTTAAATCTAAATCTAAATCTAATTCATTCAATGGTTGTTGACCACCAGAGATAGTACTAGTAATAGTACTACTACTACTGATTCCATTGTTATTGTTATTGTTATTGGCCGAGCTCTTTGAAATACCTTCATAAGAATTCAAATTAGATATTAAAGTTTCTAAAATTAATGGAGTCAAATGGGCATATTGTTCAGAAGTTGTTGAAATTGTCACTAAAATTTGTGATAATCCAATATTAACTAATTTTTTATCTTGTAAATTAGTTAAAATTGATGAAGTTGGTAATATAAATGATGTTAAAATTTGTTGGAAAAGACCTGATTGAACTGATTCCAAAAATTGAATCACAAATTCACCATTCAAAATATCTTTATTAACATTAGTGGTGGTGGTGGTGGTAGTAGTAGTGGTGGTGGTACCTTGTAATGATATGGTGGATAAAAGACATAAAAATGTTACAAATCGTTTAACATATTTATCCGTACGAGATTTTTGTAATCTTGTCAACATTAATCGAGCAATATTTGGTAAAAATGATTGTAATGATGGTTGTATAGGAATATTCAAAATTATTGATTGAATTAAATCAAATCCATAACCATCATTAATTTTACTTGCTAATAAATTTTGAAATACTCCTAATAATGGAGTTAAAGTTTTTTCGCCACCATTTATAAAAGTTGAATTTGGATCATGTTCCAAAATAGCAATTAATAATCTTGTTATCCCTGGGATATTCCCACGAAATTGCCATACCAGAGGTGATAATAATGGTTGAATCAAATTTTTATAAGTTTCTGGTAATCCTTGTTGTTTAGGATATTTTTCTAATAAAAATGCCAATATTTGAAACGTATAAGGAACAAATTCTTGAACATCTTCACTTAAAATATCTAATAAAGCAGGAATAATAATTTCAATATATTGATTAGCAGCATTATTATTATTATCATTATCATTGATACCATATTTAATTAATAATCCTAAACTTTCAAAAATATAATGAGAAAATTTTGGATTTGAAGGATTTTTCGCCGTTAATTTTAAAATTGTTAATAATTGATTAATTATTGGGAATCTATTATTTTCATTTAATGAATCTTCACCAGTATTTAAAATTCTCATAATACATTTAATTAAAAATTCATTTTCCGCCAATTTTTCTGGTGATGAATTGTTGTTGTTGTTGTTAATACAAATAAGATTAAATAAATTAGTTAATAATTCATTAATATATGGTTGAATATCAGTTTTATTAAAAATTGGGGTATGATCTTGATTAAAATTTGTCATTGATAATAATTTTTCAATCGTAATGGCAGAATATGTATATACCACCGGATTAGATTTAATATCAAGATGATCAATTAATCGAGGTAATGTCATCATTAATTGTTCTTTAGTCAATTGATTTCGGAAAATATAAATATATTTAATTGCATCAACTTGTAAAATTGGATGAACGGACGTAGCACCAGTATTAGTGGTTGTTGTTGTTGTTGTTGTTGTTGTTGTTGCTAAATCATTGGCAATATTATCCAGGAAAAATTTAACCACATCAACTAAAACATTAGTACTAGTAACACCAATATTTGTCACACTTCCCTTTGTTGCTAATGAACTAAATAAATAAATTGCTGTATCTTTATTTCTCCAATCACTATGATTAGTTGATTGATTTAAAAATTGATTAACATATTTCATCACTGTTGTTGTTAATAATTCACTATTTAATTCTTTCAATTCACGTAAGAAATCAGTAGCACTTTTTCTTCTTGAATCATAATCTGAACCTTCTAAATCAGATCGAACATATAAAATTGGTTCATCTTCAAAAGTTTCTTCATCATTTTCTCGGAAATAAATATTTGGTAAAATGATTTTTTCAATAATTTCATTAATAGAAGATTCTTGTTGGAAAAGTGATTGATAATCAGGAATTTTAATGATTGAAGTTAAAAATTGTAATGATTTAACCACTAATAAATCATATTTAGGTTGTTTGGTGACATAATTATTAATTAATTCCCAAACTGATGTTATAAAAGTTTGAATTAATGGTTGGAATACATCAGCATATCGAGTAATATAAAGACTTAATAATTCAACAATTGAAGTTTTCACTTTAATTAATACATTAACTTCTTCATCATTATCATGATATTTTAATAATCCATTTTCATAAACTAAATATTTATGAATTATGGCCATTAATTCATTCATATGATCTTCGAAAAATTCCGGAATATCTTGACAATTAAAATCATAATAAATTTGTACTAATAATAATAAATTTTCAAAATAAATAATCAATTGAGCTTCATTATCCAGAGATTTATCAATTAATTGATCTAATTCAATAAATAATTTTAAAAATGGATCAACAAATTTTGTCAATACTAATTTGATTTCTAAAAATAATTCATCTGATCTGAATAATGCTCGCCATTTTTTAAAAATCAGATGTGATACTAATAAAATGGCTTTATTATTAATAAAATTAGTTAATGAAAATTTTGTCACTAAATTTTCAATTAAATTTGGCCAATTATGAGGGAAATCCAGTTCAGCAATTAAAGTTATTGCTTCACCAATTTGAACTTGTAATTGATTTGGTAATTGAATCATTATATCAATGATTTCTAATTTAATTTTATTGACATCATCAATTGGTAATAAATAATTATTACCATCACCATCACCATCTAACCATTTTCTTTTAATTAAATTTTTAAAATATAATGCTCCAGCTAATCTAATTGATTGAGATAAATTAGTCGAGGCAATAACATGTAATAAATTTATACTAAATCCTGGTTCATTTTCAATTGATTTTAAAATTTTATCAGCTTGATTTGAAAATTGAGGATGTAAAGATTGTTCCAAAATTTTAGGAATTGTTTCTAAATTATTTTGAGACATGAGAAAGAAGAAGGGGGGGGGGGGGTGTTAATGAAATGAAATGAAATGCTAAAATATGTATAACTTTAAAAAACGTCAAAAGGGGAAAACAAAAAACAAAAAAAAAAAACAAGTAGTAATAAATGTGACTATGAACAGAATGTGTAAATGATAATAATAAGATAATATTAATCAGTTATGTAGTAGATGATTGAATTAATTTAGGAATCTTAATAGTAAAAAGTCCTTGAAAAAAGGGGGTAAAGGGTAAAGGGTTGATTAAATGAAGTAATTGGAATGAGATTGAAAAAAAAGAGAAGAAAGAAAGAAAGAATTTTTTTTTCTCTTTCCATTGAATTTGAAAAGAAGAAGTGAGAAGAAACTTCTTCTTCTTGATTGCCTTTTAATTAAAAGTGAGTAAGTGAGAAGTTCAGTGAGTGAGTTGCCTAGTTTGTTTTGTTTGGTGATGGTTGCTTAAATTTTTTTCTTTTTTCCTTTTTGGCAACACACCCTTCCTCCTCCTCCTCCTCCTCCTCCCCACTTCCATTCATAATACATTACTTCAAGACAATACAACCTCCCCATTGATATATATATGAGATATTATCATCATTAACAGATTGATTATAGCTCTAATTGCTCTGTATAGTTTTAGAGAGCAGTAGTTTTAATAGAGTATTTTTGGGGGTCGGTGGGTCGGTGAGTGAGTGAGTGAGCCCACGGCAATATATATAATAAAGCTTTTTTTCAAATCCATTTTATCATTTTTGTTTAAATTGAAGTAATTTTGTTGATTATTTCATTGTCACAGTTTAGATAATTGGAAAGGAAGATCCCATTCTTCAGTTCAGTGTTGACTATATGAATCTTTAAAGTCATCTTCATTACTATTATTAACATGTTGGGACCGATCATCATATTCCAACTGTATTCTAAAACTTTTAAATTTATAATTTTTATAATTCTCTAGCTAAAGAAATCACTTTCTACAGTTAATCGGTTATAATGGCACTCTATTACAATTAACAGACAACATAAAACTATACCATGTTATACAAAAAATACAGGTAAACAATATTTTATATTATATATATACACACCTCTCTCTATTAGTTACCATTTATCAACAAAAAGTAATATGTATATATATATATATATATGAATGGATGAATGAATGTATCTATATTTTCTAATAATAAAAATTGTATCTTAATAAAAGAAGTAAAAATAAAACTTCAATTAGTTTAGTTATTCAAAAAAAAAAAAAACAAGAATAAATAATGAATTTCTCTTATTCTCTTATTCTCTTATCTATTTAGTGGTTGGTAATTGTTGAGATTGTTCTTTTTGTTGTTTTTGTTTAGCAACAGCATAAACTAATCCTGCACCAAACCCAACGAAAATAGAAGAAACCGACCAAAAATTGACAGCAGCTTCAAAAAATATTAATCCTGATAAGGCAATTGGTAATTTATTCAATGCTCCAACCATAGAATAAGTAGTAGAAGAAGTGACTCTAACACACCAAGCAGAACAATAAGAAATACCAACGGATGAAGCACCACTTAAAATCATTGCCGTAATGGTAGTGATTCTATTATCAGCAGGGAAATTCAATGAAACATTAGCACTAGACCAATCTTCAAAAATAAATGAACAAATCAACAAAATAGGAATTGATAATAAATTATTATAATACATAGTATCAAAATCTTTAAAATTAGTCAATTTAATTCTTTTTCTCATAATTAAAACAAAAGCAGCTGAAGCAAAACAATTGGTCAACATCCAAAAATATCCTAAATATAATGCAAAGGCATCATCATGAGATTTAACAGCAGCATTATCACCATAATAAGCAATGACCGAGGATAAAACCATTAATAAAAATGAACTCAAAGCCATAGTAGTAACTTTACCACCAAACCAAATGACTTCACCATAAGCAATTAAAATAATGGTTAAATTTTTGAAAATAGTATAAACGGGGATACTTAAATATTGTAAAGCTTTGGAAGAAGTATAAATCATAGCAACTAATAAAAATGCAATTGGTGACCATTTTTTAGCTTCATCTTTATTGAATTGTCTATAAGTAATGATATTTAATGATTTTAATGAACCAATAGTAACAATACAAACAATTGATTGGACTGCTAATAAGAAAAAATTCAAATTAAAACTAAAACCCGATAAAACATATTTATTGGTGACTGTCATTAAAATAGATGAAAGACAATAGGCTGCTATAGAAATAGGACCTGAATTGGAAATTCTAGTAGCTAATGAGCCAGAAGAAGAAGTAGTAGAATGTTTTGAATCCATATTGTATTGGTATTGCTGTTGTTGTTGTTGTTGTCTATAAGTAGTAGTGTATTTCTTTCTGATTAAATATAATAATTGTCCTATTAAATAAAACAGTATAACTCCCATACAATGGTTTAGTAGGAAGGGAAGGGAAGGAAAGAAAAGAAAAAAGAGAAGATAGATCTTTCTATAAAAGTAAAAAGAAGTAGAAAGAAAAGATTTGATAAAAAGATAATTGAATTGAATTGAATTGAATTGGATTGAAATAAAAAAAAAAAAATTTTTTTTTCCCTTCTCAGTGTGTTGGAAACTGTTGTTTGTTGTTGTGTGTGGACGTGTAACTTAACTACTACTGTATGTATGTATGTATGTACGTGTGTGCGTGTGTGTGTAATCTCTCTAGTAAGTAGAAAAGAGAAGAGAAGAGAGAAAAAAAAGGGGGCGTGTACTGTGTAACAGAAAAAATAAAAATCTGTTGTTGTTGTTGTTGTTGTTGTTGTTATATTTTTAGTTATTTACACAAAACTCAGAAAACTCTGAAAATTCAGAAAATTCAGAAAATGTCGTGTTCTTCACCATCTCTTTTTGGTTTTTGTGATACTTTTTTTCTTTTCTTTATTGAGATGAAATTTTAGCTTCAGTACAGTACATAAGTCGTGTGTAATATCTACCAAATCAAACTAATCTCTTTAATATTACACAATCTAATTCTTTTTCCTTTTCTTTTCTTCTCATCTTATCTTATTTATCAACTGATACTGTATTAATTGATTAATTGATTAATTGCAAGTATTGTTTAATAAGTTTAAGTACTTTTATGTATAATAATCTATTATTTTTGCTGTTGTTTTTGTTAACCAGCTTTTTCTTCTTTTTATATTATGTTTAACACGGGTTTTATCAACGTAAGTTTTTAATTACAACACCAACAGTCTAGCCAGTGGTATTTGCAACTTTTTTTTTTTAATTACAATCTGAAGTCTACCAAGTTATTTCAAATTAATAATTTAAAATTATACAAAAAAAGTTTTTAAACTTAAATTTGAACTTAAACTTAAACTTGAAAATATAAACAATACACCAAGAAAGTAGGATTGTAGAAATAAGATTAAGATCGCATACCAAGAAGTTGAACAAAAAACGATCACATAAATCTTTTTGTCTTGATGGTTTCTTTTTTTTTTAAAAAAGTTTTTTCTTCTTCTTCCAGGTACAGTGACTGACTAACTAACTAACTAACCAACTAACGTTTTCACTCGGAATAACACACCCACCCATCCACCAACGATTGAACAGTTTCAGCATTACACAAAACATACAATATTTTGTGTCAATTGGAAAGAATGTAAATTAACTCCAACAATAAATAACCAGTTAATAAACAGCTTATGATTTTGACTTACAAATCGAATATAACAGATTTCATGGCTTTAAATCCAACTTTAAGATTCATTGATTTGGAAGAAAATCTATAGTTCTTTTTGTTTGCCCACGATTAAGATGACCTTTGTTGATTCATCTTTCGTCTATAACCTCAACTTCAAGGCGGAGCTGAAACACACATGATTGCCATATTATATGCTACTCTACTGTACCTTTCAGGATAAAGTGGCTTAAAATATGTTTCACATTCGGGATTTATCGAACTATTGATGATTCCAAAAGGATATAAACATCTATATACAACATAGAATTTGTGTAATTGCAACTATAACTTGTAACTTGTAACTGTACAATAGCAATTAACTAACTTTCCAATAATCCAGTATATTACAAATAATCTATTCTATAATTTCTTTTTTAAAAAAGTCTAACTTACATATGTACATATCTACTCAAGTAGTAGTAGTAGTAGTATTAGCCCCATTTTATTCAGTATAATCACCACGATTATAAATACTAATATCAACTTCAGCTTTAACATCAATCAAATCACTTGAATCAATACAAGCATCTACTGATAAACCTTTCATTATATTTTGTTGTAATCTTTGATTTTGAGCTCTAATTTTTTCCAATTCTTGTAAATAATTATCTTCAACTCCAGTAATATATTCACCAGTAAATACTCCAACTTCAAAATTTTTAATAATATCTGATTTACAACAATCTATTAAATCTTGTAAATCTTGATAAATAACTTTATCAGCACCAATAACTTGAGCAATTTCATTTTCATCACGATTAAATCCAACTAATGCCTTGGTGTCAGCTAAATCAATCCCATAAATATGATTAAATCTAATTGGTGGAGCACATGATGCAAAAAATACTTTTTTAGCTCCGGCTTCTCTAGCCATGGCAACAATTTCTTTAGATGTAGTACCTCTAACAATTGAATCATCAACTAATAAAACATTTTTCCCATTAAATTCTGAATCCATAGCATTTAATTTTCTTCTTACTGATGATCTTCTTTCTTGTTGATTAGGCATAATAAATGTTCTTCCAATATATCTATTTTTAACAAACCCTTCACGGAATGGTTTATTAAGTGAAACTGCACATTGAAATGCACTAGTTCTAGCAGTATCAGGAACAGGAATAACCACATCAATCTCATCATTTCCTTCACTTCCTTCACTTTCTTGGTTATCCATCATGATGGATTTAATTTTATGAGCCAATTTTTCTCCCATATCAATTCTTGATCGATAAACTGAAACTCCATCTAATACACTATCAGGTCTAGCAAAATAAACGTATTCAAAAATATCCGGAGCAAAAATTTTTGGTTCAACAACTTGTTTAAATTCATATTCACCAGTTTTAGTAATAATTACTGCTTCACCAGGTTTAACATCTTTAAAATTATTAAATCCATGAGCTTTTAAAACTACTGATTCCGAAGCTAACATATAACTTTTTGAACCATCATTAGCATTAATTCTTTCACCAAATAATAATGGTCTAATTCCATTAGGATCACGGAATCCAATTATACCATACCCAGCCAACATGGCAACACATGCATAAGCACCTCTAATTTTATTCATCGTACCCGTTAAAGCAGAAAATAAATCACCATTATTAACTCTCAGTTTATTAAATTTATCTAATTCAGCAGCAAAAATATTTAATAATAATTCAGAATCAGAATCAGTATTAATATGACGATGAACAACTTCATCTAAATGTTGTCTTAATTCAATAGAATTAACTAAATTCCCATTATGACTCAAACTTATCCCATAAGGTGAATTAACATAAAATGGTTGCGCTTCACTTCCAGCACTTGATCCAGCAGTAGGATAACGTAAATGACAAATCCCATAATTACCAACTAAATTATTCATTCTTTGTTGAGTGAAAACATCTCGGGCCATTCCATTACCTTTACATTGATAAAATCGACCTTTGGATCCACAAGTGGCAATCCCAGCTGCATCTTGTCCTCGATGTTGTAAAAACATTGCTCCTTCAAATAATTCAGGGGCAACATTTAAATTTTGTTCTGCTAATACAATACCTAATATTCCACACATTTTATAAAAGAGATGTTAAATGGGAGGAAAGATGATAAGTTATTATTATTATTATTATTATTATTATTATTATTATTATTATTACAAAAGTAGTATGCACGGTTGGATGAAGTTGTGAATATATGAACTACCCCTAAACCAAATAAATGAATTATTCAAAGAGGGTAAATAGTAAGAATATAAATTAGTTAATATTGTGAAGATTCTACAAATCTTAAGAAAGGAAAATGAAAAAGGAAGAAGAAGAAGAAGAAAAAAATTTTTTGTATGGAGAAAGAATCAACTAACATGAAGATAATTAGTATTAATTGTGGTAGTGTAATTTTTACTAAATTCAATTTTTCATTTTTCTTTTTTTTTTTAACTCTTCTCAAATCAAATTGCAATATTAAATCTCCTTATGATCAATTTATTCATTTTTATAATTAAATGTAACATATTTAGCTATATATGTATATATTGAATCTTGTTCTTAATGTTGTATTTTTCTTTTGTTACATTTCCTATATATATATATATAGAGGGAATGGAAGTACTTGAAGATCTGAAATTGCCATCATCTTCTTTTTGCCATCAATCTTCTTCGTAAAATCCGAGTCAAAAAAAAAAATTAGAGATGGAAATTTGATAAATCGATGATGAGAAGAGTTATCAATAATTAATTACTTCTAACTAATTATCTACACTAAACATATTTTAAATAATCAACCACTAAATTAAAAATCAGATTTGTATTTTGGTTATTCCTTCTTCTTTATTGTTAGTGAACTATGTAATTATAAACAAGAGAAAAACTACGCTATACCATACCACTTGCCCATATTCGGCTTTCTTAATTTTCTTTGATCATTGAACAGATACAATTATAATTATCATCTTTATTATCTTTAATCTATAATGAATATCCTTATCAGTGGAAAGCTTAAAGTCCTAATTGAATATCTCTCTTCCATTATAGAATCACGTCCCTTAATTCAATCATTTCCTTTTGTCATCATTAGCCACATATAAATTATAGACCAATAGATTTATTGAACCACAATCTGAGCCATCTTATCTCTTTTCCTTTCCTTGATTAAGTTACTGATGATTTATCTTAACTTTGTTAAAAATGCTATATATGTTTCTCTTTCAAATGGCAAAACCTTTAATTATATGTATTTGCTTATTTATTAGAATCTATACAATTGTACCCCTCAACTTATTAATAAGTAGTATTGACTATTGGAAATACATTATTAGAACACTGATTGAAATATTAAGGATGATATTTGATAAAGTAGTCTCCTTTCTTTCTTATAACTTCACTTTATAATTATTCTTAATCTATTGGATTTCTTTCCAATGAGAATAAATAACCATTTTAGTTTAAACACACAATAATATATAAATGGAATCTTTAAATCATTAGAAATCAAAATAGATCATTGAATGGATGAAATAGTTGTATTCATTAAGTATGTTGTTGTTATGAAAAGTGTTCAAGACTTAGAAAGAAAGTAGATGATAAAAAAAGTTGCCGCTGTTAATTAGTTCTTGTTTGTGTTTTTTTCATATTTTTTTTTTGGGTGCAAACTAATTGCAAAATTTGACCTAAATAATAGATCCATCAAATATCAAACCAATACTATAAAAACACTTGATTCTACAATTAAACAACACCCATTTAGAGATATTTAGTTTTGTCTTCTGAATTGCTTTGATTATAAATTATCTATTGTGGAGATTTATTTTGGTTGGAATTGCCCTAAAAACAACATTATATATAACCCAAAAAAGCAATAAAATCCATAGTTCTATATGGAGAAATAAATATCTTGTCCTATACGTATACACTACCAACTAATTATAATTAAATAAAGTTTTAATATTGAAGAATATATATTAAATAAATGAGTATAATGACAAATTAGTCTAGTCTGTAAACCTGATTTCTAAAACCAAGTAAAACCATACTTGATTATGCTTGATTATCAGCGTGTGTAAAAACATTAAATCTTGGAAATGTGGCTGGTTGTTAATAGCAGGATGTATTAAAACTGTGCCTGGTTATTGAGTTACAGGACAATAAAAACAAACTCAAATATGATAAAGAAGAATCAATTGAACAAGTATAATATGTATCTTTTTAAATTAAAAAACTGCTTTATGAATGGCAATGTATGATTGTGTATATTAAAGACACTTGAACATCTCTTTGCTATACCTTAATAACAAGGAAAAGAGTCTTCTATGGGGAATTACTTGAGACCTGTTGGGTAAAATATACTGCAAACCACTAGAAAACCTGTTTTATTCAAATTTTCGCAAAGAGGATAGCCGGGTAGGGTCAAGATGATATGTTTTCTTTGATTTTATTCAAATTTTCGCAAAGACGATCGCCGGGTAGGGTCCAGACCATATGTTTTCCTTGGTTTTAATTGAAATTTTCGCAAAGACGATAGCCGGGTAGCGTTCACATAGGTAAACTTGTCATATTCTTCATTTTTATTTTCGCAAAGACCATAGCCGGGTAGGCTTTACATAGATATTATAAGGCAAAAATATGACCTTGGTTTTTTATGAGATCAACCGCTGGAAAATGAGTCCCTGATTCCAAATATCTTTACCATTTCAATGTAGCATAAATATTGGTTGAGTTATAACAAAATACATTTCTTGGGATTTCTAAGTAAACAAATCTGGCAAATATCCGGGTAAAGGTTAAAATTTTAAAATCAATTTAAATAGCATCAAATGATGGAGATTGGGGCCCTGATTCTAAATATCTTTATAGAATCAATATAGCATAAATATTCGTTGAGTTATGGCAAAATTTCGTTTTTCTGAACTCTTAAGTTAGCAAGTTTGAAATTTTGGAAAATTTTTGATTTTTTTTCGAAAATGCAAAATGAACCTAATCCCCATACAAAAAAAAACACTAACAAATTCAAAATTTAGATTTTGGCTTTGATGACATGAAATGATAGAAAATGACCCGCTGATTCTAAATATCTTGACCATTTCAACGTAGCACAAATATTGAGCGAGTTATAACAAAATCTGCTTCTAGGAATTCAAATCAAAAAACCTAACACTTACCCCGGGTAAAGTTCACACAGCTTAAAATAAAAATATTTCGGTTTTTAGGATTAATTAAAAGTGTCCGAGTTCCTGACCTTAACGGTACTAGTAGTTTTCTTATAGCTTGATTATTTCATGAGTTATAGCAAGTTGTATTATTTAGGAATCCTGAAGTATGTAAA
>OBUW01000763.1_pt1 | contig 12080 bp, 10 predicted proteins | sample 1475761 | NCBI WGS metagenome assembly OBUW01 (sample SAMEA2579908, study PRJEB22360) | human gut metagenome | biome: human gut; feature: human-associated habitat; material: faeces | place: Denmark | collected 2008/2010
ATGGCCTTATAATTACAGGACAATATAGTTTCTTGAAACTTATCATAACAAGCGGAGGATAAATTTTGGTTTGCTTGTTAGTTGTTTTATTTAGTGTCTATATTGTATTCAAAGCCTAATGTTGATTAGTAATTTCTTTTCTTTTTTTTCAACTACTACTCGAGGTTTTAAACAGATTAGATCTTACACACACAATCAGTTAAATTGTTATTTGCAAAACAATAAGTCAAAACAACTAAATATGAGATTGATAATTAGTTAAAAAGAAAGAAAGAAATGGTAAAACTTTTAGCTGTTCTTGCTATTAAAATAAGTTACTAATTTCAAACAAAGAAACTAAAACCTTGATTTGAAAATAAGCTCGTAACAAAAGGAGAGAGAGGGATGGGCTGATTCTAGTTGCAACTTATCATTACAAACTTTAGCCCCACTTTCCAAGACCCTTTTCTAGACCCATCATAATAGTGTTATATTACCTTTTGTATATAGTATTGATTGACTTTTTTTTTGGGGGAGGGGATTCATTGTAACATAATTTCATTTGGTTTTATCTTTATTTGCAAGAAACGCCTTATTCAATCTATTAAACTCAACTACTATGAATCTAGATTGTGTTTTATTGTTTTTGAACAAAATATCTAAAGAATAGTAAGACTTTAACTAATTCATATATAAGAAATATATTTATTAATTTGAGCTTTGCAGTTAATTAAGAAAAAAAAAAGTTTATCACTAAAACTAAAACACATTACTACTAGAATCAGAAACATTCGTATTATCTTTTTTTTTTTTTTTTGTATCCTTCTGAGGTATAAACTTTATATGTTTTCTAGTTGGAATATGGAATTGGGTATACATAATAATGCTGATATGTTTACTTATGTCTCTACTTTTTACATTACAAAACCACAATTGAAATCACTTAACAATAACTAGATCAATTCAGTGATTATAATTATATCTATATCTATATTTTAGTAAGAAAGGAAATATAGATATTCAACATGTCAACTTCAAAATATATTTGACGCGCAACACTTAATTTCATAGTATTAGTAGTAGTGCCCAGATTTTTCAATACAGTAATTATTTTTTTATTTGGTCTCAATAGGTTTTGTGTGTGATGCTTAAATGATGAGCAAATTCTTGAGTAATTTTTAGTAACTTGTATTTTAGTATGTTGTTGTTATTATTACACAATTAATTATTGTGATATTTCTGTTAAATTAGTCCTGGATTCCAAATGGACACAATCTATCATATCGAAATTAATTTAACGAAATAGACAATAAGTATTCTTTCTTTTTTTTTTTTTGTTACTAGTTTTTTCAATTTGACAAGCGAAGTTACGAATGGAAAATATTAATTTCATATTTCAATTCATATGCGGTTGTTGTGAGGTATACTTAAAAGGAATTTTAAATTATTATTTTTCTTGTATTTTTAAAACCCATGATGAGACGCGTATTATTATTGTTGGATAAATTATTAATATTTGTCAATTATAAACGTTAACAAAGTTGACAAGGTTCTAGATTTGTGTTATGACTTACTTTACCAAAGTTTTGTAAGAAAGGATCAAGGTTTTTGTCTCTTTCCGAAATAAGGGTAAATTCATGAAGAGCCCCTTTTTTTTTGATTTATGATCTAGACGTGTTTAGTCGCTTTTTTTTTTCATTTTAATAAGAAAAACTCGTATCTACTAACTAAATTTATTAACTTTTTTTTTACAAAACATTGTGGAAAAGCTTGTGGAGAAGTAACTTTGCCAGACATAGAGAAAAGAGTTTTTCACCATATACTCTGCACATTTTACTAATTATGTGGAGCTGTAAAAATACTGAACGTTAATTTCAGTAAACAGCTACTTTTTAAAAAAGAATTGACCCTATTTGGAATAGATCATAATTTTTTATGGTCAATTATGTTTCAGTAGTTTTATCTTTGTTGTATTGGAATACAAAAAAAGCTTGTAAAGTCGTAATATGAAACATGCCTATTATCTTGTATCTGTTTGTTAGACGTGTGAAGATAAGTACTTGATAATGCTCAATATAATACTTTACAGTCATTCCTCATCTACACTTCGGAAAAAAGGCAAACGCAAAAAAAATAGTCTACTAAACAATTACTAAGTAATCTTTTCTTATTACAAAAATCATTGTTTGGAAACATTGGCAATTCTACTTACCCTTAAAGATTGACCAACAACCCAGAAACTTTCTTTCAACAACTTTTCAATCTCCAAAACAGAACTAAAATCCACACAATTGTTTGTTTTCTTTTTTCTTTTTCTTTCATAATGACAAAATCTGAATTTCAAATTCAAAAAATATCTCCCAACATATCCCTAATAGGACAATTGGTCGACAACCACACAAGATGTACTCATTATCATACTAAACTAGATATCATTGCTATAAAATTCAAATGTTGTAACAATTATTATCCATGCTTTAAATGCCATCAAGAATCAACTAACCATGAACCAGACCGATTCGATAAAAATGACAATACAACCAAGGCTGTACTTTGTGGTAACTGTGTGAATGAATTAACCGTTACAGAATACCTCAATTGTGGCTATACATGTACTTATTGTGGTGGACAATTCAACCCTGGTTGTTCCTTACATTATGAAATATATTTCAACAATTAATGATCACTGAAATTGCGAAAAAAGAAATGAGTTTAAAGCTGAGTTGATTCACAGTCATTATTTTTTTTTTTCTTTGGTGCTAACTAACTAGTCCTTGAGGTCATTTACACACCCACCCAATCATAGTAGCCCGCAGTTTATTACTAATCATGCCAATATTTCCCACTGCGACACAATAGGGTCACGCACCACCACCACCGCCAGTAATACTACTACTACTACCACCCCGACTGTGCTCTCCGCGACAATATCTTGGCGGCAACAATTTAAGCTGTGTTTAAAATTTGAATGCGCCTCCCTTTTATTTTTTCTATACGGCACCATTTATATATTTAAGTTTTTCTTACTCCCTCCTCCTCCCCCACTCCTTTTCCTTATTTCCCAAATCAACCAATTATTCTTTTTCTTACTCTTTATTTGCTCAATTAATCTTAATCAATTCATTTATCTTATTATATTCAATCATATCAGAACCTTTTTATAATTATCAATAATGTCGACTTCACCAAAACTTTCAGAAATTACCATTCCTAAAACCTCATTAATCATATCAAATTTAAACAAGGAAGATTTTGTCAAACCATCTTCTTCTCAAGATTCACAATCCACCAAATTAATTTCTAAAAACTTAGCACTTGTTGATCAAATCAAATTGAAAGTCTTGAATTTTGAAGATGATATTGCATCTCATATCAGTCATTGGTCAAATCTCCCATTTTTAAGTCGAGTTATTGTGATTTTCCAAAACGAAACAACAGCAAAGAAAATATTTGAATTTTTAACTAAAGAATTGGCTAAATTTGATGATCATTATTCATATATTAAAATCCATTTACAAGAGAATCTTTTACAAAAGAGTAAATCATCAGATAATTTACATGATTGTCAAAATGAGAAATTAAATGTCACTAAAAGTTTAAACAATTTCAGAAATTTCCATAATGATCCTAAAAATGAATTCACTAGTGAATATGTGGAACCAGAACCTGCTAAATTTAATGTATATAATGATTTGGCTAATTTGGGAATAGATTTGTCTCAATATAATAGTGCTGAACAACTCGAAGAATTGAAACAACTGCAACAAGACCAAAATCAAGATCAAAACCAAAAAGAAGGTAAAAATAGCAGGGATGGTAACTCACCACTGAATACCAACTCATTGCCAGTGCAATTGGGTCGTAGGAAATCAACTACAAAGACTTTATTTAAACCTGAATTAAAGTTGAATACTACTGCCAAGCCTGGTCTCCTTAATGAAAAACAAAAAGAACAAGATTTTGTATCGTCCCCTACAATCACTTTAGATGAAACATTTTGAATTAACCTACATTTATTTGTTTGTTACTAGCTATATATATATATACATATCTTTATCTACATGTATAGGAAAAGTTATAACTTGTTATTATTAATAGTATATTATCAGGTCGTGTCTCGTGGGGTAAATATTTTTTTCTTTTTTATTATCTCTCTGGTCTCTCTCTGTCTTTTTTGTTCCAACGAAATTTGAAAGTGTTGAATTTCAACGTTGCACATAAAAACTAATCACTACTTCCAAAACCAAACTTCTAACGATCACGAACACCGAAATAATATGAAGTGGGTCAATTTATTAAGTTGGTCTCTGTTATTTATATCTAGTTTTGCATTAGCTGAATCTGACTCAAAACATAAACATCAACAACGTCGTCATGATAGTAATGTTTATCTATTGAGCAATGGGAAAGTGGTTTCTAATGATGATACCACTTTATTAACTAAACATGAAGCCATGACTTATCTTGACACATTTTTGGAACTTGATGAACCATATGTCAAATTGGGTGATAATGATCAATTAATTGATTTACTTAATGGATTATGGGATACTAAAAAACTAGGATCCCCTAAATTGATTGTTAATGTCAAAGGTGAAGATTTAGATGCAAAACCAATGTTTAAAACTAAACATTTACCATTACATAAATTAATGAAAAACTTAGTTACAAATGTACCATCAGTACAACTTTATAAATTGACACCAGAATTAAAATATGTCACCACTATTGATAATGAAGTTGATAGTTCTTCATTGGTTCATCATTTTAATTATTTCACTGAAAAATTGGATTCTATTTGGAAACAATTTAATGCAAAGCATCAACAAGAAAGTCAACTGTATACACCTACAAATGATAAATTGTTTATCAATGAATTATCTCAATTGATACATTTGGGTGAAAAAATCAATCATACTACTGGTAAATCTACTGATGTTTTCTTTTTCGAAGTATCTTCATTATTATCAATCAAGAGAAAAATTGGATCTTCTTCAACTACATTTATTCATGCCAAGGAAGCTATGACTGATTTATTGTTGAAATTATCTCAAACTTTCGACATTATTGTGGTTACTTTCCCACAGATTCAAGAATTGTCTCATTTGAACAAGAGAAACGTTGAATTATCAGTTAAATCATTTCAATACGGTACTCAAGCAGCTTGTGAAGTTGCTACCAACAAATGTAATTCTCATGGTAAATGTACTCAAGTTGGTGATAATTGGGCATGTCAATGTGAACCATCATTTAATAAAACTACTTCAAAAACTACAACTTGGGTTGGTCATGATTGTTCCAAAAAAGATGTTTCTGTAGAAGCAAATCTTTTCCTTTGGACCAGTATTGCCTTAGTGGTGATTTTAGTTGGTGGTATTCAATTGATGTTTGGAATTGGTAATGATCCATTACCAGGTGTGTTAGATGCTGCTACTATTCCAAAAAAGAGTAATTTGTAAAATTACAAATCAACAACCAAAAAAAAAAAATGTAGACTGTATACTTTTTTATTTTGTATTCATTTAAATCTAGTCATAAATAAAAAAAGAAAATCAAAACACTATTTAATAATGAAAGATATTTGAGTCTAGTATATTTATTGTGATCTGAATAAGTTGCCTCTTTCGGTAATTTGCGTAATGATTTAATAGATCACCAGTTTTATATATGAGTGTTATTAGCAGTAACAACAACACTAACAACAACACTTTGTAGCGAGCAGAAGGGAAAAAAAAATCAGGACAAAAACAAAAAATAGAAGATCAAACGATTGAATTATAATAAGGGGGGTGATATTAATATACTTCAACACATTTTCCTCCTCCTCCTCATCTTGAACTTTCTAAAGATACACGTTTACTTTTTTCAATTTTATCTTTCTTATTCCGTTTTTCTTTCCTCAAACTATATTGCTATTTCAATCATGATATTCATTAGAAGATCGTTACTTTCAGCATTAACTTTGGTTGGTATTATTGGAGTGATTTATTTCATGAGTAGCTCTTCCAACACTATTGAAACTTCTATAAATAATATTTCTTCATTGACAAAAGATGATCTTTTATCAAAATTTAACCAACAACCCCAGCATCAACAGCAACAACAACAACAACAGCTTTCTCAACCAGCATTGAATAAACCATTAGAAGAAATCGATACTGATGAATCAGTTGAACAAGAACCACCAAAAAAACAACAACCCAAGGTAGTTGATGTACTTGAAAATAAAGAAAAATTCACTGAAATACCATTTATGCCCAAAATGGCTAATGAAACATTGAAAGCTCAATTAGGCAATGCATCATGGAAATTATTCCATACCATATTAGCAAGATATCCTGATGAACCAAGTGATCAAGAACGTAACACTTTGGAAAATTATATTCATTTATTTGCTCAAGTTTATCCATGTGGAGATTGTGCTAGACATTTCACTAAATTATTAGCTAAACATCCTCCACAAACTAAAAATCGGAAAACTGCGGCATTATGGGGATGTTATGTTCATAATATTGTTAATGAAAAATTAAATAAACCAGAATATGATTGTACAACAATTTTAGAAGATTATGATTGTGGATGTGGTGATGATGAAAAAGAAAAAGATTATACTTTGAAAGGAGAATCAATGGATCATTTGAGACAAATCAAAATTGATTCCAAAAAAGATAAACAAAGAGGTGGATAAATAAACAAATTTATATGTGTATATATGTATATATATATATATATATTAATACATATGTGTGATTTACTTCTTGTGAATTGATTTGGTGGGGAACTATTTCTGTCGTTTAAACAATTGTACAACAACCAACTGTAGCTTGAGATGAATTGCGTGCATTTCTCAACTGTTTATATTTGGCAAATCTATTCTGATCTGGAGGTAAACTCCAATTGTAAGGAATTAAATAGTCAGGTGTCTCTTCAACATAACTGATAATTCTTAAATGATTAAAGTGTGTTAGTATTCGTGGGGAAAAGAGAATTTGAATCAATTTTCAAATACATACAAGCCACTAGCAGTAGAAGCAGGGATTCTTTCACGTTGTAAAGCAAGTTTCAATCGATTAGTCAACTCTTGAATTCTTTTCAATCTGATTACCTGAATTTGATACTCAATTTGTTCATTCATATCTAGTTATTGTCGTCGTTGTTGTTGTAGGTGGAGAAAATTCTGAAACACAATCTTTCATGTTAATTTTTACATCAAAAAAAAAAAAATGAATACACAACACAAAATACAATTTGAGAACTTTGCTATTACCTTTCTACCACCACCATCCTATGGTAATTCTCATAACAGGCCAAGATTAGTGATATTTATTAATTAGATGTCCCGTAACACTTTTTGATCTCCTTCGTCCCCCCTTCTTCTTTTTTTACACAAAGAATAAAAATAATATACAAATAGCTATAACTGAAGCCAATATCAATGTATCTCTTTTTCTTCGAGTATTAATCTTACTAATCAACACATTTAATCCAGGAATATTTTGCATAGTACTTAATACTTGCAGTTGAGCATTATTTAAATATTGACGTTGATTTAATAATTCATCTCTTGTAGCAAATGCACCTTGTAATAATCTATCAGCTATGAAATTAACATTATTCACTCGTTCACTTTCTTCTAAAATATATGCATTACCATCAATGTTTCTTTGTTGTTTATGATGATTTATATCTCGATGAACATTGAATAATAAATTGTTTTTATTTCTTTCATCTTCAATATTATTAATAATTTTCGTAAATGATAAATTATCATCATTTAATTTTTCTTTATGACGAGTCAATTGTTGTAATTTTGATGTTGATAAATTTGGTTCTACTTCACTAATACGATTTAATTTCAGAATTACGGCATTTCTTTTCTGGAAAATCTCTTCTATTTGTTGTCTTATAATGGTTTCTTCTGGTGTTATATCTAAAGATTGTGATTGATTTTGTTGCTGTTGTTGTTGAAATTGGGAAAATTTTGATAATAATTGTTCTGTTTGCTTTTCCAAACTTAATGCTTGTGACCTTGTTTGTGAAAATGTAGATGATGACATGGGGGGTTATGTAAGAATTTAGATTGGTGGTAATAGAAATCCGATTAATTTGGAATCAAAATATAGATTAAGGGATAGTTCAAAATGTGTTGTCCTGATTTATCTCTTGGTTTTTGGGTTTTTTTTTTTTTCGGTTGTTCGTGGGTGGATTTTAAATCACAGTTGGTAGTTAGTCTATCTGCAGGATTTACATTCAGGACCAACCTAATCCATAGCCATATATGTTTCTACAGGTTTAAATTGTATGTATAAAGAGTATTTCTTCAAATTAGCATTGAAATGGGCTTATTTAGGTAAATATTGGAGTCAATGATATTTTGTGTTGATAAACTTGACCAATTTCTTGATGCCGCAACTCTGCACCAATGACATTCTCCATATTAGTAAAATGAATCCACGCAAAAAACAAAGCAGGAGCAGCAACAGCAACAGCAGCAACAACAGCCACCTCATCCCCTAACTTAAAGATCCGCCTACAAATGTCACAAGAAGATTTGCTAACTAGGGTAACACCGGTCCCATTAGATGAAATTGAAGATACTAATCCTATTATACCGAAGAGAAAACATTGGTTAGTCCCCACATTATATCGAATTCAAAAATATAGTGCATATTCTTTTATTTCATTTCTAGGGATCCATGCCACTTCAGTCATACTTGTCCCCATTTTACCTATTGACCAACTGATTAAAGATGAAGTCTTTGCCATGGCTAAAGAAGTCTATCAATCAGTGCCACTTTATGAACCAATATGTATTATAGGATCAGTTGCAGCTCATGTCATGGCTGGTATCAGTATAAGAATTTACAAGAAATGTTTTCAAAAGAAACCACTGCATCATATAAATAATGGCAGACATAGTCCAATAACAAATAAACTTGAGGATCATGATGATGAAATTGGATTTGGTGGTATTTCTAATTTGTTTGGTTTAGGATATCGTAAATCATTTACAGTTCAATTTGGGTTGACTCCATTGCAATTTTCTGGTTATGTATTGATTCCATTTTTCATTTATCACATGTATAAATTCAGATATATACCATGGATTAATGATGGTGATAGTTCTTTAATCAATCTTGAATATATTTCCTATGTACTCAATTTGAAACATCCAATGTGGAATGTTTTTGCCTTGGGGACATTGATTTATTCAATGAGTTATCATGGAACTAATGGCTTAATGAAATTGAAAGGTAAATATTCTAAAACATGGAAAAAAATTGGTTTAGCAGTTGTTAATGGGGTGTCCTTACTTGGATGGATTAGTGTATATTTGTTTAAATGTAATGTTGAGGTGATTGACGTTAATGGATTTTTGGGTAAATCTTTTACAAAATACTTAAGGTCGTTCTGGTTGTAAATAAATATTAAGTGGTGTGGTAAAATAAAGAGAAAGGTGGTTGCCAATATTGATAGAGGTAGTACCTGAGTGCACTTCAACCATTTATCAAAGGTGAGTGACACTATATCGTTGTGTTTAAGTAAATCATTTATAGAACTCAGACTAGTCATTTAGTTGGCAATTGGTGTAATAATTATAAAATATCAATCCACTCGTAGAGAAAGAGTGATAGGCTCATCGATATATAACCGCACAAACAGTACATCCAAAACTCTTCTCTCATTAACAGCACTCATTCAATAAATAGCAACAAACACACAAATGCCACAATCTGGTATGCCGGTAAAGGTCGTAACAACAACGACCACACTTGTTATATATGCATGTCAAAGAAAAAATCGGGTTTACCGCGACCGGCACATTCGAAACAGTCATTGGCTATTCTAGTCATTGTACAAACTTGTTATGCAGATTAAAAAGAAACACAATCAAGAGTCACATCGGGTCTAGTATAGGCTCATCCTAATATTACATACTACATTGTGAATATTTTAGTCAAAAAAAAAAAAATCTTTCATTAGTTAACAATAAATATAAAATGACCTAAAACATTAAGCAGTAGCAGTAGCAGGAGCAGCGGCACTAGCACTTGAACTTGAAACAGTTGAAGCAGCAGTAGCACCCAAAGTAGTTGTTTTTCTCTTTGATTGATAGTCTTTGACAGCGGCCTTGATAGCATCTTCAGCCAACATAGAACAATGTAATTTGACTGGTGGCAAGCTCAACTCTTTAGCGATTAAAGTGTTCTTAATATCCAAAGCTTCATCAAGAGTTTTACCTCTAATCAATTCTGTAGCATATGATGAAGAAGCGATGGCCGACCCACATCCGAATGTTTTGAATTTAACATCCTTGATTTTCCCCGTTTCTTCATCAACCTGTATTTGTAATCTCATCACATCTCCACAAGCTGGAGCACCAACTAAACCAGTACCGACATCGGAAGATTCTTTATTGAGCGAGCCCACATTTCTTGGGTTTTCATAATGATCTATGACTTTTTCATGATATGATCTAGTGAATGTTGATGTTGGAATAGCTAATCTTGGAACAAGAACTCTTGATTGTTGAGTTAAAATTCTTCTTGTAGTAGGTAAAATCGTTCTGGTAAACATTATGTGAGTCTATTGCTGTTGATATATAATATATAAATAAATAAATTAGTTGATTGATTGATTAATAAATAAATAATGAATGGTAAAATATATTGACCAATGAGTTAATAAGGAAAAGAAAAAGTGAAAAAAGATTAATTGAATAAATTTGAATTTAAAAAAACTAAAAATTTCAACTTATTAAATATAACTTTTAATTAGAGGAAAGAGATTATTAATCCTTCTGCGATTCTATTTTCTTTTTTTTTGTAGTTTTTTTTTCCTTTTCCCTCTCTCTGTTTTTTTGGTTCTTGGTTCTTGGTTTTGGGTTTTGGCGGTGATAATAAAATTGGTTTATATGCAGACCCATATAAATTGTTATTATTATTCCCTTTTTTTTTTTCTATGGTGGAGGAGTAGGCTCGTGGTTTTGTTTTGTATGTGTATGTGTGCGTGTGAAAGAGAATGACTAAACTAAATCTATTGTTTTCGGAAGCAATTCCCAATGTACACGACCATACGTTATCTGTAAAATCTACAAAAATAAAAAGAGAAAATATGAGAAAAACGGAATGAGGAGAAAAGAAAGGAGAAACAACCCCGAAAAAAGAAAAAAATATTAATCTTGTGCGTCGGATCCGAAAATGGACTACATATGAATGGATGAATGACCCAGCATCTATGAATTAGTGTGTGTGCGCATGTGCAGTGACGTCAATTGTGATTACATAAGCAGTTTTTATTGGTTTATATTGTACAAAACACATCTCCTAAGCATAAACCAAAGATATGTTAATTTTGAATAACAAAATGATTAACAATTGCAATTGTTTGATATTTGGCATGTTTGTAAAGTTTAGGATCGGTGTTTTTGCATTCTCTTGGGTGCAAAAATTGAAAAACATTCTCTAGTGATAAAGAATTACTATAGGGCTTTGTCAATTGTTCTTCTTGGTGTAAATGGTACTAATCACTTGCACCCACGTACTCTTGATATCAAAACTTGAGTTGTAAGTCTCTCTACAAGCAAATAACTAATAGCAATATTATTTTACTTTTTATCTATCAACTTCCTGTACACAACGTGGTGAATACTTAGGTATACCAGAACAATAAAACCTACACTTATCCGTTATTCATTGGTAAGATTACGTTGTGAACCTGGTAAAAATAAAGATAACAATAATCTCTGGAAACCAGTAGTAGATCAAGAATGTACAACTCTAGAAGTAGGACATCGTATAGTGTATAAACACTCAATAAGTAATGAAGAAACACGTTTTGTTGTGCAATTTAGCTGGCGAGCTCAATATTGGGTCTCTCCGCCGTCTGTCTGCCTTGCATTCTACTTTTTTTCTCCTTATGGAAAACATTAGTACTAGTAGTGGTGGTAGTAGTTGCTGTTGTTTGCACTTTGCACGTAGTTGTTTTCCCCTCATTCTTTCATCTGATTATTCTGTCTTTGTTAACTGCATACAAAGGGAGGGGAAGAAGAAACAACAAAAGGGGAATTTGAATATACGTCAATCTTTTAATCCTACTAC
>OBUW01000766.1_pt1 | contig 12046 bp, 6 predicted proteins | sample 1475761 | NCBI WGS metagenome assembly OBUW01 (sample SAMEA2579908, study PRJEB22360) | human gut metagenome | biome: human gut; feature: human-associated habitat; material: faeces | place: Denmark | collected 2008/2010
ACTACTACTCCTTGGAATTTGCTCGTCTCTTGTTCATTTCTTATTGCCCCCCCCCCGCCTATTGTAAGTATTATGCACCATATCGAAAGAACAATAGACACATTATCAATACTTCATTCAATATTTAATTAGCCTCTTGCTTGCTCAACAAAAAAAAAAATTCTCTATATTCAGCAATAGTTGAAACTACTACACAAAATTACAGTTCAATATCGGTTTATTAAATTAATCAACACGTAAATGAAACTACAAACAACAGTAATAGTAGTAGTGGTGGTACTTAATTCGGTAATATGTTTTCTTGGTACTTTTTTTGTTTGAGCGAATAATCGTTAGTCTATTTTGAGATGAGATGAAATGAGAATTTCGATTTTGGTAGCAAGACAACAATAAACTCACCCACCCACATACAATAAATATTCACGGCAAACCTTACCAATTATTTGGTCAATGCCGATTAAAATATATATAAAGTAAAAGGAATTTCTTTTATTTTGTATTTAGAGAACCCTTTCCGCTCTCTTTTTCTTTTTGATTTGTTTCTTTGTTTGTTTCTTTCTTTCGTTCTTCTCTCTTTTTATAATAAATATTCTTGCTTTACCTATTATAATGTTGGCAAAATTCAAATTACCAAATGCTGAGGTATGGAAAACTTTCCCACCATTTGATACACCAGTTCCTCCAAGTCCATTTGAGAATGAATTTTTAAATAAAATATACTATGCATCAATGAATGTAACTACTCCTTTAACCATTGCCATTATTTATTTCACTTCGGTTCATTTCATTAATTCAATTATTAGAAATAAACAAATTGCTAAATACAACTCCAAAACTTCTTCAGAATCAAAAGTCGATATAACTAAATTGGATGATAAAAAATTACAAAAAATTTTACCAACGGTTCCTAACTCAATTGCTAAAACTTCAATTTTCAAATTATTTGTTTTTTTACATAATGTTTTCTTATGTTTATATTCAATTTGGACATTTTTAGGTATGTCACATACTATTGCCACCACAATGAATTTATTTGAAGGCAATTTTTTACAATCATTAGTTAATTATCAACCTAAAAAATTAGATATTTTCCTTCATTCAGTATGTGATCCTAAAATTGGGATTTTTTCAAGACTTTTAACTAATGAAAAAGGTTTACATAATTTAGAAGTATTTGGTTGGTGGTTTTATATTTCCAAATTTTATGAAGTTTTAGATACTGCCATTATTTTATTAAAAGGAAGACCAAGTTCACTTTTACAAAGTTATCATCATGCTGGGGCTATGATGTGTATGTGGGCCGGTATTAGATATCAATCTCCACCAATTTGGATTTTTGTGGTATTTAATTCATTTATTCATTCATTAATGTATTTTTATTTTTCATTAAGTTGTTTGAAAATTAGAGTACCCAATTTTTTCAAAAGAATCTTGACAACGATGCAAATCACTCAATTTATTGTTGGTGGTTCAATTGCCATTTTACATTCATTTGTTTGGATTGTTGATACTAGTCATGTCATTAGTCCCGATAATTTGAAATGGGTTAGTTGTATTAGTACTCCAGATCAAGCATTACCTATTTTAATTAATGTTCTTTATTTATTACCATTAACTGCATTATTCACTGCTTTCTATATTGAAAGTTATTTGAAAAAAAAATCTGCATAAGGGAGGAGAGGGAGGAAACATCCTTCCCAAAAAGAAAGATATTCAAAGGGTAAACCCCACATTATAATTGGACTTATAGTATATAGACAAACTGATATATACATATATATATATATATTCATATTAATAAAATATAAAAGTTAGCTTTATCTACTATTATTGGATCAATATTCTTTGAGTCAGTTGTGGTGGTGGTGGTACCCCCATATAAATTTGAGTCATCTTGGTCGTGTATTTTCGGGTAGGAGAACTTAAATCCCCTTTTGACTTTTTTTATACACGACCAATTTAATAGTTACGAATAAAATTTCAACAATAATTTAATTCCCTAAAAACTTGATCTCCTTCTTGTTATTTGTAGGCTTATAATTAAAAATGTCTAGAATTTTACATAAAGGAAGATTATTGATGCATGTATAATAGAAAATTTCGTTAACACGAGATAGAGAATGTGTTTAATTGTCGGCAATATATTTATAGTGAGGTCATAGCCACAAAATATACAAGAAACCCCTTTTCTCCTGCATATAGTGTTAGGCTTGCTTTTGTTGCTTTTAAATTAGACAACAACAACAACTACAACTACAACTACAACTACGAGCCAAGCCAAGTATCTTTCCCTCCCACTACAGTTTATATTAATTTATTAGTCTTTGAAACAATAAAGAGAGAAAACTCCCAACCATTCAATAACTTGATAATATTTTTAAATTGTTTAGGTCTTCCCCCCCCCTCCTCCTTCATTTCCTCATATTTAGATGATTAGACAAAAAGAATCATTATGTCATATGAAAGAATTGAAACTATAGATAATCCATTTAATGATGGGAATATTGTTGATAATGATACCTCGACACTTTTCGTAACCGAAAATGATGATGATGATGATGATAATACTATTACCACCACTACTACCACCATGCAAAAAAACAACGACGACAATCAGAGTTCTGGCTTTCAAGAATCATCTAATCAAGATGTTACTACTGTTAGTTCATCATCACCGTCAAATAGCAATAACAACATTACTAATAATAATAATAATAATAATCGATTTAGTAATCAACGCAATAATAACAAGGATAATTTTCAAAAACCAACAACTAATCATAATGAATTTAAAGATTCCAATACCGATGAAGAGGAAGAAGAAGACGATGATGACATGTTTGAACCAATTCAATTCAAAAATAGTGATGATGAAGATGAAGAAGAAGGAGATGGTCTTTCATCATCATCATTATCATCGGATATAAATTCATTCACCGACAATTTCGGTAATAGTTATCATAATATTGATTTCGATAATAAACGATACACATTGAAATTAAATTTCAAAGGTAAACGATTAGTTTATTTCACTTCGGGATTTGTTAGTTTATTTGTTAGTTTATTTGGTTATTCTCAAGGGGTTGTATCATCACTTTTAGCATTTGATACATTTAATAAATATTTCAATCAACCTAGTGCTGCTACTATTGGAATTGTTATATCAATTCAAGAAATCGGGGCCATGATAAGTTCAATTATGGTAGCGAAATTATCCGATAAATTTGGTCGGAAACGAACATTATTATTAGGAACATTTATATTTATGATTGGTGGATCATTACAAGCTTTTTGTCCCAATATTTTTATATTGGCCATTGGAAGAGTTTTTTCAGGGATGGGTGTAGGGATTTTATCTACGATTGTTCCTTCTTATCAATGTGAAATTAGTCCTAGTGAAGAACGAGGGAAATTAGTATGCGGAGAATTTACTGGTAATATCACTGGTTATGCACTAAGTGTATGGGTCGGGTATTTTTCTTATTTTATTCAAGATATTGGTGATTCTCGTAATCAACCTCATTCATTCACGGCTAATTTGAGTTGGAGATTACCATTATTCATTCAAGTGGTTATTGCCTTTGTGTTGTTTCTTGGTGGGTTTTTCATTGTTGAATCACCTCGTTGGTTATTAGATAATGATATGGATCAACAAGGATTCCATGTATTAGCATTATTATATGATTCTCATGTGGAATCGACGAAACCAAAATCAGAATTTTTCATGATTAAAAATTCTATATTACAAGAAAGAATCACTACTCCAAAACTGCAAAGAACTTGGAAACATTTATTAACTCATTATAAAATTCGAGTATTTGTTGCTTGTTCATCATTAATTTTTGCTCAATTTAATGGTATTAATATTATTTCTTATTATGCCCCTTTAGTGTTTGAACAAGCTGGTTTTGATAATGCTAATGCTTTATTAATGACAGGAATAAATGGAATTATTTATTTATTATCAACTATACCTACTTGGTTTTTAGTAGATTCTTGGGGTCGAAGACCTATATTAATAACTAGTGGTATAGCCATGGCCATTTGTTTGTTTTTAGTCGCAGCTTTTATGCATATAAATAAATCATATACTCCATCAGTAGTGGCAGTATTTGTTATTATTTATAATGCATCATTTGGTTTTGGGTTTGGTCCTATCCCATTTTTATTACTGAGTGAATCATATCCATTATCAGTAAGATCAAAGGGGGCATCATTAGCAGTATCATGTAATTGGTTTAGTAATTTTGTTGTTGGATTAATGACCCCTATTTTAAAACAAGAAATTAAATGGGCAATGTATTTATTCCCTGCTAGTTCTTGTGTTTTGAGTGTTATTGTGGTATTATTATTTTATCCAGAAACTAAAGGGGTTGAATTAGAAGATATTACGAGAATATTTGATGAATTTTATGCCACAAGTCCAACTAAAAGAGTTAAAATTAGAGGAGGATTAAGAACAAAACGTAAAGATAAAGGAAAAAGATCAGGTGAAAAATATAAAGCAAAATATAATCCTCTAAGTGGGGGTGGTGGTACCGGTACCGGTACCAGCAGTAGCACCACTACTACTGGTGATTTCATTGATGACCAAGAAGCATTTGAAATGCGGGCATTGAATGAATTTGATTTCGAAAGCGATAATGATGATGATATAAATGTGAGTCATACTAGACGACAAATGTTATAGAGATAAGTAAGTAGGGGTGGTGGTAGTAGAGTAATGTAAATTATACAACAATATGTTTGAAGTTTTATCATTAATGTGCACGCTAAAAAGCTGGATGTGAAGAAGAAAGGGGGCTTTTTTTCTATGAATGGATGGATGGATGGATGGGCCAGACTTTAGTAATTCTAATATTAGATCAACTAGGTTTGTTAGACCAGATGAAGTAATTTCAATAATGCACTTTATTTTTTGGTTACTAGTTGATGTAGAAGAATTATTTGGTGGTAATTTTTTATTATTACTTATCTTGACTTGAAATTGTTAGTCCTTTTTTAATTGGGTTTAAAAAAGAAAAATTTTTGATTTTGTGTGTGGTAGATAGATAGATAGATAGATACTATTATTCTGTTCTATGCGTGTCTAACTTCTTGGTGATTTTGTTGGGGAAGAAGAAATTTGGAGAGGTAAGAAATCTTGACCAATAGGCGATGTTTATTGATTGAGGCGGGTTTAAACACTCTCACTCTATTGATGCACTTGACGTTATTAACTTCCTATTGTTGTTGTTGTTGTTATTGCGGTGGTATCGGTTGGTGGTACTTTTACTTAAACATAAAGAACAATAGGTGAGAGGAGGAGGAAATAGAAGGAATATCCGGCTGGACTACACCCACACACACACATTTTCTAAACCATCAGTGTTACAAACCTAGCAATATTGAAAATTTTAGTGAAAATACAGAAAATAATTCAAAAACCAATGGTTGTTGATGTTTATTTCTTTTCTTTAGCGGTAAGAATTGCCATATCTGGATATTTAGTACGGCAATTTTTTGAAATTTTCTTGAGTGAGGATCTTGAAGATGTTTCTTGTTAGATAAACTTTATAAATTTGTTTTCCGGAGTTGACCAGACTCAAATGAATTGCTACTTCACCTTCTTTAAGAGTATCATTTTTTTCAACAACTAATAGGTTCTATAACTTGTTGTAGGTAGATTATTGCGGACTATTAGTTCCATATAATAAGTGTGTTCTTGGTTAGAAATTCCAACAATAAGGTGAAATTTTTCCAATTCTTAATATGCACCTATTGTAAAATAAGATAAGAAAACAATAATAATAACAACAGAGACGAACACGAGAGAAAACAATAGAGTAGTGTTGGTTTTAAACGTCAAAATATTTTGACAATAGAATTATTCCCCCCGTTGTTACACCAAGAAATTAGGTAACGTGGCGATTCGAGGCCCTAATATGAATGGCACCATATTTTTTGATTGTTTTGTTTGGTTGTGTTGGGTTTGGGTTTTTCAATTCTAAGATTATGATGGTGGGGGGTGGGGTGGGGTGGGTGGTGGAAAGCAATTCCTCCGGAATGACACCTAAAATAACGCAAAATAATTTTAGTAAATGATGCACTACTTCTTAACGACAACAACAATAATAGAGTTATCATTTCCATTTTATTAATAGTTGGGAAGGACGTTAATGATATTGTTATTGTTGCTTTTTAATTTTCACTTTAGTTTATTTTACGTTACTTACTTATTCAAACTATGTGTGCCATAAAGTAGCAACAAACAATCAACAACAAATTCAAGAGAATAAGTTTAAGAAAATTAAGATTAAACAAAAAAAAAACAAAAATTAAACGATCCGATTAAAGTTACATAATATTGAATTAGTAGTAGTATAATTGTTTGAAACACCCAATCTCCAATCTTCAATTAAAAAAATTATTTAATTATTTAATTTTCTCTCTCTCTCTTTCTTTCTTTCTTTGGGTCCCCAATCTTTTTTTTTTGTTCTTTTATCTTACAGATAAGAATATACTTCCATACATATATATATATTCTAGATTAGAACTTGATTCTTCATTTTTTTTTTTCTTTTTCTTTTTCTTTTTCTTTTTATTTTAACTTATACCCAAGCCAAACCCTAAAGGTTATATTATTATTATACATATTATGGCTATTAATACTCATCAACCTTTGAATCATTCTAGTTTGGATACTATATCTGTCTCAATATCATCGTCTCACCCATCAATAGATTCAATTAATTCATCATGCATCATGCAGAAACATAAACATCAACTACTATTACCACAAACTGAGAAATATAATAATAATAATAATAATAATAATATTAGTGCTTATCAACCAGATAAACAACTACTACAACAAAAGCAGTCTAAAACTAAAAACTCCCAAAGTGAATATCTGCCCAAGCGGAGAACGAAAATGAAGAAATCATTCAGTATTAACAACATTAAACAAATTACTAGTTCAATAGATAATCATCCCTTGAATCACAACTATAATGATACTGATACTGATACCAACCCAAGCACAAACAGTCACGGAGAAAACAATTTTGAAGATTATCAGGATGATAGTATGGAATTAGATGATGATTATGATTCAGATGATTTATCTTATACTTCATGTCTGTCATCACAATCTAATTCAAATTATAGTGTTGTTTTTGAAAAAGATCCTACTACTATGTCTCCTACATCTAATCAAATACCTTTTTCTTATCATTCATTTAATAATGATTGTTTTCTTTATACAAATACCAAATCATCTTTAGGTATAAGTATTCCAATGAATAGATCTCATCCAATGTCAAGTAGTTTACAATCTCCAATATCATCTCAATCATTATTATCAATGTCACCACCACCAAGTGTCTTTTGTCTTCCTTCAACTACTACATCATGTTCTCCCATTACAACAAATTCAATATCACAATCTTTGGAAATGGAAAGATCTCTTCGTCGATCTTCTTCTAGTGATTCTTTATACATGCTACTTAAAAATGCATCAACATCATCATCGACACCCTTCTCCTCCTCATCACCTTCTACACAGTCATCCTCGCCATCACCCACCTCAACATCTTTATCACTATTTTCTAAAAAACAAAGTATCAAATCCACGTCCAAAAAATCCATTTATTCAAATCTAAGTACTTCTTTAAGACTGTTTCGTAATAAACTTTCTTCATATAATAAAGAAAATCTCTTGAAATTCATTATGGATTCTCCCAGATTAACTGATGAAAAATTGCCATTACAAAAACCATCTTGTCCAGAAGCAAAAGTTCAGGAAGAAGAAACAGAAGAAACAGAAGAAACTCCAATGGAAGAATTAACTACATTCCATCACCATCAACATCATAATCATCATCATGAATTGGGTTTAGAAAAATCTCAATGCATCAAATATAAAACTCGTGAACTGCGTACCAATTCACGATTTTTAATTTTATATGCTTTTGATATGAATGCTAGATGTAATTCAATGACATTACCCAATTCACCAACTCAAGATGAATTATACAAAATTATTAAACGGCATCCTAACATAAAAAAATTCCATTATAAACATAATATTCATCGTATATCTAATATGTCAAGAGAAAAATTATGGAATAATGTCATTTTACCACCACGTCAAGATGATAGTCCCGAATTATTTATAAAAAGTGACCCATATATTATATACAACGACCATAACGAGTTGGATAATGGCTTGGATGGCCATTATTCTATTGTTAGAAAACTGGGGAAATATATGCCATGGGCTTTAAAACCAAGTATAAAACCTGCAGGAGTTTTACCTAATAGTAAATGGGTTTTCAATGGTCAGGCACCAAATAGTGGAATCACAAAAACTCAATTTACTGTTAAAGGTTGGTGTAATCCTAGATGGGTTGATCATACCCCAACAAATTAATGAAGAAAGAAGTACAACCACACCCTAGTTCAATTTCCTTCAATGTTTGCTTGTTTGCGTATTTGCGTATTTTCAGATTTGCTGATTTACTTTTAGTTCTTGCTATAGTCCTACACTATTATATAGTTATTCATATAGGTTTTAATATTTAATAATACAATTTAGGAATTTAAGTATTGTATTATGAGTTTAATTTAAGTTAGCCTTTAAGGTTTTTTTTTTTGCAACCCGACGGAAGAACAAATGAATAAATCCGACATTTGACAAGGTGTATTATAGTAGTACGACATTAAGTATTGTCGCACTTTTTAAATTAGGGCTATAGCCCTAACCTTTAATTTTTTTTTTTTTTGGTTGGGAATTTGATGATCCTTCTTCTTCTTTCGCACATTGTATTTCCCATCTTACTCAATCTCGTTTGGTAACAAAAAAAGATAAATTTTTCACCTGTTACTGGTTTAACGAATAGTCTATCCATATACCAACCCACTTAAAAATGGCTCCAAAAGGTAAAAAGGTTGCTCCAGCTCCATTGGCTACTAAATCCGCCAAATCTTCTGAATCCAAAAACCCATTATTCGAATCCACTCCAAAGAATTTCGGTATTGGTCAATCCATTCAACCAAAAAGAAATTTATCCAGATTTGTTAAATGGCCAGAATACGTTAGATTACAAAGACAAAAGAAAATTTTATCTTTAAGATTAAAAGTTCCACCATCTATTGCTCAATTTTCTCAAACTTTAGATAAAAACACTGCTGCTCAAGCTTTTAAATTATTAAACAAATATAGACCAGAAACTTCTGCTGAAAAGAAAGAAAGATTAACTAAAGAAGCTGCTGCTATTGCTGAAGGTAAAACCGCTAAAGATGTTTCACCAAAACCAGTTGTTGTCAAATATGGTTTGAACCATGTTGTTTCATTAATTGAAAACAAAAAGGCTAAATTAGTTTTAATTGCTAATGATGTTGATCCAATTGAATTAGTTGTCTTTTTACCAGCCTTATGTAAAAAAATGGGTGTTCCTTATGCTATTGTTAAAGGTAAAGCTAGATTGGGAACTTTGGTTCACAAGAAAACTTCTGCTGTTGCTGCTTTAACTGAAGTTAATTCTGCTGATGAAGCTGAATTATCTAAATTGATTTCTACTATCAATGCTAATTACATTGAAAAATACGAAGAAAACAGAAAACATTGGGGTGGTGGTATCATGGGTTCTAAAGCTAATGATAAAATCGCTAAAAAGGCTAAAGCTGCTGCTGCTGCTGTTTCTACTTCTAACTAAATAGACATTAAAAACTTTTAGGGATTTAGTTTATCTAGTTAATTGTTAATACATTACACATTTCATCTGTATATTATAAACATGGGATTATATTTTGTAAGAGAGAGAGAGAAGCAACATTAGCTTTGAATAATTGTTTGTGGGGGAGGTTTAAAATAATATATTTTTCTAATAAAGTAAAAGTAAAAAGTAAACAAAAAGAAGCTATAAAGTCTAACAATAATAAACCAAGCTAAACCGAAATGTTCTATTGAATAGAATCAAAAATAAGAATCAATCTCCAGAGGTGTACTTCCCCCTAAGTAAGAGCAGCAATGTTAGAAGCAGTAGTATACTTAACTTGAGCTAATGAAATTTCATTATCATCCAAATCATAAACAATATAAGCTGATCTCAAGAAATTATCACCAAGAATGTTATAATCACTAGTTCCAAAAAGAAGTTGACATTGATCATAAACTTGACCATCTTCAGTGTATAATGGAGCAGTAAATTCAGAAGCTGGAACGGAAATTCTAGCATTTTTATCAAAATCAAAATCAACTGATCCTGACAAATTACAATCAACAAGATAGAAAAGATTACCATTAGCATCATAAGTTTCTTGACCCTTAAAAGCACTAATCACTTGATCAGCAACACCTTGTTGTAAATAAGTAATGGTAGTACCTGAATCCAACAAAACATCAACATCAGCATTAATGGATTGTCCAGCAACTTTTACAGTATTCAAATGAATTCTTAATTCATTATCAGAAGTAACTGGTAAAGCAATCAATGTCCCACTATATTTAGCATTATCAACACCACCAAAAATAATTTGTCCACTAGTGGCTTGTCTTGAATTAAGATAAAGTGAATAAGCATTTTTAGAAATAATTCCTTGATTTTTTAAAGTCACAGGAACATTATCATAATTACCTTCAGCTTCATGAGTTTTATAACCAATCCCTAAAATCCCTTGATCAACTGATGTACTAGTAACATCGGCAAATTGTTGCTTTGTGATAGAAATACCACCAAATCCAATAGTATCTTTATACCATGTCCCTTGTGAAGTAGTTCCATCACCATATTCAATACTAAATGGACTATTCAAATTTTGAGAACTACTTGAAGAACTTGGGGAATAAGTTCCTTCATTTTTACAAAAATTTGGATCTTGTCCTTGACCAGCTTGACATGAAACTTGAGAATCAGGAACCCATAAATCAGATGATCCAGTATCAATAACAACAGTTAATTTTTGTTTATTGGAACCAACAGTAATATCAGAAGCATAACTAACTTGTTCATTAATTAATTTAACCGGAACAGTTTGTCTCTTGACATTGACATTGGTGCCAGTTACACCTTGGGGACCAGTAACATTTTTATGAGTTTTGATAACATCAAAATTCAAAGCAACAAACCCTGGAGAATTGTTGGAAGTTGTTGGAGTAGCATCAGCTAATAAAGCAATAGCAAGAGCAATAAAGATATTTTTTAAAAACATTTGTTATATATATATATATGTGTGTGTATGTTTGTGTGGAAGTTAATTGATTGAATTAGAAATGTTCCAATCCATAATTTTAGAGAAGTTATCCAGCCTTATTTATATATTGTTCACTATTCTTCAATCATGGTAATACCCCTTTCCCAATGAGAACTACTCTATCCTACTTCAGTTTTACTGGGAAGGAGGTTTTCAAAAGTGTGGTTGTTTTGATACACGGCACCAAGTTGAATTCAATAAGCCTCCTTTTATTTCAAATTTGTTGTTGTTGTTGTTGTTGTTGTTCTTTTTCTTCTTCTTCTCTGTGTTTTGTGGTTGGATTCACCTTTGGTTACTTTTTGGTGCCGTATAGTTGTTGATAATGGTTATGATATGAAATTACATGATTAAGATCACCTACATATTGGCGTCTTACTTGAAATTATGGAAGTGGTATTCTATTTTTACTAAACAAAAAAAATAAGCACAACTCCATATATGGATTTTTCACATGGTATTTGTTATTTGTCAGATCATAATATTGCTTAACCATTTGCGTATATAGGTGGACGTACATTGAAGGTTGGAATACTTTTTCTTTTTAATTATAATTTCACCATTCTTTTAGTTGTTAATTATTGATAAAACAAATCAAACAATGAAATTTCCTTATCCTCTATTGTTCTTATCAATTTTCGATACTTCGTGATATGGTTTGTATACGATAACTGTGTAAGGAAAATTTATAGTTGCGAAAAAAATTTGCGCTCTTTTTTGCGGGGGGCGAGGAGTTTGTTCTTTGACAAGTAAGAAACACTTTTTCCCAATAATTCAATAATACACAATTTTGCAACGGAAGAGTCGGCATAAT
>OBUW01000774.1_pt1 | contig 11895 bp, 11 predicted proteins | sample 1475761 | NCBI WGS metagenome assembly OBUW01 (sample SAMEA2579908, study PRJEB22360) | human gut metagenome | biome: human gut; feature: human-associated habitat; material: faeces | place: Denmark | collected 2008/2010
CAACAAAGTTATCCCTCTATTTGGATAAACGGGTTTGGAAAAAAAAAAAAAAAAGTTGACATCCATGAAATTCAAGAATAAGCTCCATTGAGTTAATCATTTATAAACCAATAAGATATAAGATTGTGATATCAAAGTGAAAAATTCAAAAAAATCAAAAAAAAAACCCAAAAAAAACTTTGAAAATCACTTTCCAAATATTGATTTATATTAAATGATCATTTGTTATAACTTTCGTTTAGGACCCCAAAAATGAAAAACAAGCCCCCAATGTCGAAAAATAAAAAACAAGATAAAACTATCAAAAGATAATTCTCTTAGTTTATATTCATTCAAATCAGGAAATTAAATAAACCCGAATTGAGATTTTAAAAATAAAGAATCCAAAAAAAAGAATGAAAAGAATCCAAAAAATCCAAAAAAATAAAAAGAACAAACAAATTCCCCACATCAACCAATCAAGAACCAAAAATGAAAGATTATCAAAAAATCAAAATCAAAAAAAAAAAACTTGAATAAGTTAAACGAATCATAATAAGACTCTCTTATTATTGGTTTTAATAAATAAATAAAATCCAAGAACCAAAGGGATTAAAAAGGGGAAAGGGAGGAGGAAGGGGGGGGGGCAAATGAAAATGAAAAAATATCCAGATATAAAAAAAAAAAAAACTCATAATGAACAAAGAACTCAAAATTATCATCAAAAATCTCCAATTTTTTTTTTCAAAAAAAAGTTTCCAGAATGATAGTTATCAATATAGTTCAAGCCAAACCAAACCCATAAATAAATTAATACCTTCTAGCAATTGAAAAAAAAAAGAATGAAATAACACAACGAAACTGAGGTAAAGTAAAGTAAAGACAAAGAAAAGAAAAGAAGAATAAGATGATGAAGAAAGGCTTAAGGATTCAATTTAAAACCAACCTAAGAACTCTTTAACTTTGAAATATCATAATCCCCTTACAAAAAAACAAGATCAATGACAGAAAACAGATAATCGAAAAGATTATGAAACAGAAAATATCAATGGGTTTCAAAATCAAAAAAAAAATGATAAAATCAATCAATCAAAGTTCTTATACCAGAGCTTTTATTATTCTCTAAAGAACAACAAAAGATTAAAAAATCAAAATAGATTAGTATTTTTCCCAATGATAATGATAGAACCATTTGATATATCCACCCATTTTTATTTTTTTTAAATGATATTCCATTTCCTCTTATCAATCTCTTATATATATTCCATCAAAAAACCAGTTTTTTCAAGAATTAATCAATAACCAAGCCAATAAAAGAATTCCTTCAAACGGTTGATTAAAACTTCCTCCCACAAAACACCTTCCCCCACTCATCTCTTCTCTTTCTCCATCATAAAACTTTTTCTCGTTTCTTCATTATTATTCTTATGTTATGCTTCATCAAAAGTATTAATCCTTGACCACCACCACCACACTTTAATGATAAATTATGCTATAAAAAAAACATAACCTGTACCCGTTGAAGAACTCCTCTTATTCTTGAACACACATATATAAATGACCGTAACAAGAATCCAATTTTTGATTTTTTTTGATTTTTTTGATTCTTTTTTTTTGCATTTTCTTAAAACAAAGATATATATATAAAACACACCTCTGTTCCAAATACTTTGGAATCCTTAGATCAATTTAAAAATATATATATATTCATAAAGTGTCATTCCTTCAACATATTTGTACAGTTTCATCAAAAAAGTTTCATGGAAAATTAGGGAGGCAGCAAGAACCAGATATCAACCTAATCAATCCTTTCACTTTAAAAAAAAAAAATCTTCAATCAAAATCAAATTAAAGTTCCAGTTCGAGTTCTTTATTTTTTGCACTTTCAATTTTCTCCATACACCCCATACACCCCCCCAACACACACACACACACACCTCTAAGAGCAATTTCTTAACTCTTCCCCCTATTCTCTTCATTCATTCAACTTAAAAAACCTCAAAGAATCTATAATCATCGAATAGAATAATTTCATCAAGATTTAATGAATGATAAATGATAAATGATAAAATTTCAAGGGTCTCCTATTTGGTATCAGGTAATATGTGTAACTTCTTAATTTTCTTCATTTTATCACTTTTCACTTTTTTTTTTTTTCTTTCTTTAAATGGGAAGAATTGATGATAATCCCATTGCGTTTCCGCTGTTATGACAGGAGACTTTCCCCAAGGCATTTAATTAAATGAATTGACATATTAGAAATATGTCCTTTTGTAAACCTTGATAACAAATCTTTGAATCATGGACGTGAAGAAGGAAAAGAAGAAGAAAGAAGAAAGAAAGAAGAAAGAAAAGAAATGAAAAAAATTTTTCGTTCTCTTTTTTTTTTCACCTCATCGATTTTTATAGAAGAACAAGAAGAAGAAGAATTCTTTTATATGACATGGTCGTGTATTATGACGACTACTATTTAATTAGGGCTAACTAACTAACTAACTAACTAACTAACTAACAACAACAACGACATATACATATACATATGGCCATCTCTATTTTAATAACCATTGAATCCAAGATTCAGGTAATATTTTTGAAATCCAATCATAAATTCTTGCTCCTCTTCCACAATAAACCACTGCAGGATTTAATTTACCATTAGCATTAGCATTAGCATTATTATCATTATCATTATCATTATTATAAATCAAATCAAATAATAAATGATATAAATGTACTAAATGAGTTCCTTTACCACCAGATGATTTCAATGGATTAGCTTTAAATTGTAATTTAGTGAAATTTTCACTATATAATTGTTTCATTTCTGAAGTCCAAGCTCTAATTTCTGAATTCACCAAACTTTCAATTCTTGCATTTGAATTTAATTTTTGATTCAGTAAATATAAATTACCTAAACGAATTTGTGTTACATTTATATTTTGATAATTTAATTCACGAGTTAAAATTGTGAATATTGATTTTAAATTTTGTTGAAATAAAGTTTCTGGACAATAATAAGGCATATATAATCCACTTAATATTGTTGGAGTCAATAAAATCAATTTTGAATTTTGTGATCTAATTAATTGAATTAATCCACTAGAAAATAATTTCAAATAAGTTAATATCCGATCATTTAATTTTATCCATGAAGAAATAGCAATGTTTTCCACGGGACCAATTGGGAAATGTAATGATGGAGCAAAAACAACCGATTTTAAATTTAAATAATGAGGTTGAGCATTGGGGAATGGTATAATTGGAGTTTTCAATATTTGATTAAATGTCAGAATATGATCATCCATGTTATTATTTTTCTTGGACTCATTACAATTAAAACTAAAATTTAAATAATTTATCCCATCACTAATTGGATTTGATTCAATATATTTAATATCATTATTATCTAATAATGTTAAATAAACAATAAATCCTCGTTTTTCAAAATCAATAGCAATAAATCTTGTTAATGGTTCTGTAGGTGATCCTACTATTAAAATCACATCTCTTCTTGCTCCATTGGGAAGTTTAGGTACTCTTCGTTTACCACTCCCATTGCCATTCTTTTGTTTTGCTGAGGTTATTGAATTTGATTGAGTTAATAAATATATCATACTAACACCTAATCCAACCGTTAATATTGATCCATAAAAATATTTCGATTTAGGGTTTGATAATTTAGAAAATAGATTATTCCAAATAGAAGTTGCGTTATTTGTTCCAAGTGCCTCCAAACTTTCTGATTGGATATCTTTATCAAAATGAGTCAATTCAAGTAATTTCTCATAATAAGATGAATGAATGATTTTATCATGTTGATCCTCTAGATAATTACTTGCTTGATAATAATAATGTTTCAATGCCTGTACCGTGGCTTGTACTGGTTCAGCAACCATGATTAGGAAGTAATTATTATGGAGTTATAGATATCAACTATAAGGGGGGGAGGGGGCGGAAGGAAATTAATTTTGTGAATGGGCAGAGGAGAGTTTTCGCCCTTTCATTTTTAAAGTCGTGCGAATATACAAGTCAAAACTTCAATCCATTACATACATACATATATAGATACATACCATACAACCATAATACTGATTCACTCAAGATACTTGAATACGATTTATTCACATTGTTTATTATAAAACTATGTTAAAAGAAGAAAAGACGAGGAATTGTATTCCAAAAAAATAAAGTGTACCACCATATTTATTACACTCTTTTGATGGTGATTTGTTTAGTAATCATACCTTCATCATTAATGATAATATCTCCATCATTTACACTTTCATTATTACTATTAAGTAATTTATAATTATTATCTTCATGTAAGATTTTTTCAATATCAGGTGGTAATTGTGCATCAATACCTGAAACAGGGAAATTCCCACCACCACCACCACCATTACTACCACCATTACTAACAATTGTATTGGAACCACCACTACGACTACTATCAAACAGATGATGACGAGATATGAATGATAAACTTGGAGATGAATTAATATTATGAGTATTATTAGCAGTTTGAGCCCATAAAGAACTTAATGGTAACATTAAAATAATCAATAAAAGACTAATTTGTTGTAATAAAGAATCTTTATTTTGTGATAAATAAAAATAATGAACCACCAAAATAATTGAAGGAATAATTAATGTTTGACTGAAACCAATTAATAAAATATGGAAACTATCAAATTGTTTCAATCCTAAATAACGTCTTGTTCTAATAGCAATTATAAGTTTACCAATCAATAATATTGTCATTATATTAATACTAATGGAAAATAATATTGTTGGTAAATCCATCCATATTGAATTAATCACATACCCAACCGAATCAGATGATAATGATGATGATGATTCTTCTTCACTTCTGTTAGTTGATATAGCCCGGGAAAATCGAATATGAGATAAAATTGTTAAATTGATTTGAAAGGCAACAACAATCAATCCTAAACCAATTGATAATAATGATGCCATTATCCCCCAAATTTTTAAATTTGAAGTTTTGAACATCACATAAACTTGGAAACCTAATGAAATTTCCACTAAAGCATATAAAATACATTTAAATCCATTAGTTACATCGGATGATATAAATGATGATCCATCATACCAACCAGTAAATACAAAACTAAGTGAATTTAATGGACCTAAATTATAATTTAAATAACAACCTGATCGAATAATACCAATTAATAAAATCAATGAATTAAGATAAAATAAAAATAATTTATAACCCCCCAGCGTAGTAGTAGTATTGTTATATGATGATGATTCAATTTGTTGTTGTTGTTGTTGTTGTTGTTGTTTGTTGTCATTCCTTTTTTTGGTGAAGATTTTTTGATTTATCCATTGCAAGATATATTTTAATTTTAATTTTAATTTTAAATTTGTTAATTTATTAGTTTTATACATTATAGAAATCAAAAAAATTAATGTCATTGAACAACTCCCAATAGTTATCCCCATGACTAAAGCTATTTTAGCTTGATCGGTTTGAAATGAATCTAATGAATGGAAAGGAATTTGAATTGGTTGATCTAATCCTGGAATTGAATAACTAATAATTATATCGCCTGGTTTATCAGGTATGAAAGTTGAATTGATATTCATTGAAGAAAGATAAATGAAAGAGGAATACTGGTTGTTGATCGAATAAATCAATGGTGATTTAAAAATAATTTGGTTTGTTGATTTTGATTTGAATAATTAATGATCTTTTATAAATCAAATTCATTAATGATCTTCTTATGTTGAACACTAAGGAAGGAAAGGGGGAGGGGGAGGGGTTTAACTCTCTCGTTTTTTTTTTTCATTCATCAAGTTTGCAAAATGGAAAATTACTGTTTTTGGATTTGACAATGATTGCTGCAAAAAAAAAAAAAAAAATAATTTGGCTCTTCGTTTTCTTCCCTTTTGGCCTCTCTTCTTTGATACAAAAGAAAAAATTTTTAGATGTGATTTTTAACATACCATACAAAATCATCCCAGTTTTAAAATCTTGAATAATAAACTATATAATCTCGAATAAGTTTCATTTTGTGGTTATTACGTACAGATATACTAACTATTTTATTAAACTAAAATCTTTACAAATATGAAACGAAACATAACTAATTGTGTTTCAAAAATCAATGCCTAGTCGATCATCTACAATCATAACGTCAGTTGATATGATTTATTGGTAATTGTTTTAGTTTTCATTACTATTAAAAAGGATATATGGAAATTGAAATTCTAGTAGGGATAATTGGTGTCATGTTTCAAGTAAATCGTTTGGTGACGATTTATTCTGGGTGCCGCAATTTTGAGTAGTATCGACACAACCACAAAAAGATCCTAGCAACCTGTTTATGATTCAATATGGTAGACCATTTTTAGGTTGTTTTTTTTTTTTTTTTTTTTTTCAAAATATGATCAACATCTTAGAATGTGAAACTTAGAATTGATAAGGGGAAAGTACATTTCTAATGATCACAGAAATTGAATATCAAACAGGTATTCCTTAAAAGTACAACCGTTTTTTTACCAAAGGTTACTGTTGATTCAAAAACATAAGCAAATTATAATACCGATCAAAACGAGTAATAGTTTACACAATAGAAATTATTCTCATACCTACAACCAGACAAGATCACTAATAGTTCTGTTTACTTTTCAATACTCCAATAGCCATTTGTTATGTATTTCTATTTAGGGCAACAATAACAATGACAACAATAATAACGATAACGGTATTGAAATATCACAATTATCATTGAAAGAAATATCCCCACTTTTTTTTTTTTTTTTTTTTTTTGCTTTCATTCTTATTGTTTTCCAATTAAAACTCGTAGTAGTTGTTGAATTGTTTATTTATTATAAAAGAAGAATTACACAAGATCTACCTCAGATTATAATTCCGATAAACAATAGATAATTAAATCAAACGATTTAATTTGATTTTTGTTCATTTAGGATGGAAAATAACTGATCCATTGTTATATAAATATATGAAATAGCAGTGGGTTTTAATCTCCACTGTCTATAATGGATGTCAAATTTTATTGTTAAATGTTAGACACATATAATTATTACGTGTATATGTTCAAGATCGTATAATGAATGATTTGAAGAATAGTTTGCCTGAAGAAAACTATTCTTCTTTTTTTTTTTAACCTTTTGAAATAACGTAGAGTATTGATAGTACTATATTGTATTATGTAGAATTGGCTCAGTTTAATTTTTTTTTATAATCGAATCAAAAAAAGGGTTAGGTCTGAAATATTTTGCTGCAAATTTTTGGTAATTAAACAATTCAGTTAAAATTAAATGCCAAATAAAAGTAAAATTTAAAACGTTTTTTAAGTGTAACATTTTATATCACTAATGTTTTATATTCTTGATATAATCCAAATAAACTGATAAACATTATCATTCAATCTAGTACTGGTTAGATTTATGGGGGTTTTCAGCTCTAGTCACGTGATACAAATTGTGTGTCAATTTCAAAAAGAGAAAATCAACGACAACGACGAAAAAAAAAAAAAAAAAAAATCTTTCCAAAACTTACTAAAGTTTATCAATTAAGAATCTAAGGTAGTGGAAAGCGCTTTTGACTTCTAATCTGTTTATGATTTGTGTTATATATACCCGTGAATTTGGATGGTATTGTTCACTGTATTTCATATATTAGATGTGGAATGATCTTTATTACACTATTTCAAATATGATCCCCCCCCCCATAAAAAGAGAGAAGATCAAATGACCAAAATCTAGGTAAGTGATTTTTGGTCATCAAATCAGTTTTATGGAAATTCACATATTTCATTGATATGTTAAAAGCATATCAAACATAGGAAGAAAATTCCAAGTTTTTATGAAGAAAGATTTGGGATGTATTAATGTTTATAATCAATTTCAATCAATATATATATATATATATATACATATAATTATTCATTTCATTTCATTTCACCATAATGGACTTTTGTATTCAAGATACCTAAAGATCACCAAAATTATAAAACTAGTGAATCAAAGTCAAAGTCAACAGTGGTAACTATCAAAAGAATCAGCCATATATTGTGATTTCCGTTCTGATCAATCACCAAATCAACGTGGAGGATTCTTATAAATTGAAAAAGTGGTGTTTTTTTTTTTTACAAAAGAGAAGAAGATCCATACATAATAAGAACTCAAGAAATCAATTTACAACAACAACAATATCATGTCTTGTCTTGTCTTCTATTATTATGAAATTATGAATAACTTGCATTCTGGGATCATTGACATTAATCACTAGAATATCATTATTGTCAATAGTTTTCAACAATCAAAAAAAAAAAAAAAAAAGAAAAGGAAAGAAGGCATATACCACTAGCATAATTGAGTAAAAAGTTTTGATTATTTGAATATCAACAATATATCCTGTCTCTCATCATATCATATAACAAGTAAAATCTCCAGTTTTTGTTTTTATTTGGGGCTATTGTCTGATTACTACAATTTATATTATAACGTATTGTAATGTAAAAAGCAATGTAGTGTAGTGTAGTGTAGTGTAGTGTAGTGTGATGATATATGTTTAATTACAATGTAATTGAAATCAAAATATCATCAACAATAGACAGGAATAAAAAAGGGGGACGGAAATTGAAAGGCTCTTCTTTTTTTTTTTTTTTTTCAATTATTGTTTTTGATTTTGGGAAATGAAATTTCATATAATTTTACTTAACTATCAAGATTAAACAACAACAACAATAATGATGAAATATAAATAAATCAAAATAATCGATCAGTAACTACTTGACAACCATATCCTCGATGCCTTGAAATATTCGTCAAATAAATGATGAGAGGTAAGTACTACTACTACTACTACTACTACTACTATTGTTTGTTGGCTAATTATATATCGATTTTTGTTTACCATTTATCTAAAAGATAAACAATTGAGCAAATTTATTATTATATATAATGGAACAATTAGTAGTTGGTGTGGTTGATAAGAAAAAAAAAACATGCTAATTTGGTTGGTGATCCTTATTGTAATAGTTTATCAAACATGCCTTGGAGGAGGAGGAGGAGGGGGATGTACAAATGAAATGAAATGAATAAAAAATTTTTTTTAAACTTCTTGATATGATTATGTCAGCACTAAATAGAACATTGGCATTTACTGTTCACAACCAACAATAGTGACAACAACTACAACAACAACAACACTCTCCTTTCCAGGAACGTAAATCTTAACCAAATCAAGATGATAACGACGATAGTAACCAAACAACAATGAATGAAATTAAACTATTTGTTGTTGGGTTCTCTCTTTCTTTTTTAAAAAACTTTTGGTTCTTTCTTTCATCCTTTCCTGATGATAGTTAGAAAAAAGATGAATATGAATTTATAGTTTAATGATAGATAGATAGATAATGACATTATCGATTTTGTTATTATCGTAGATGAACAATGACAACAACTTAAATAATTGACCAACCAACCAACCAACAACGAAGAATTTCAGTTTTTACTATTGGGATTTATTTTTTATTTTAACAATAGATATATATCAATGAAACTTGATTCTAATATAGTTAGTTTTCGAAACTAAACACTACTACTTCTAAATGAAATAAAGTATTTTGTATTATTTTATTTTGGAAACATATAACTACCCGATGATCTATATTTATAAAGAAATAACAGAGAACATTCTTGATCAACAGTTGCAACTTTTCCCTTGGCCAGGAATATAATCAATTGGTCAATTTGAAAGTTTATTCCGAAACAACAGCATTTACCAGAACTACCAATGCCACAACAAATACTATTTTTTCATTACATCATTATCAACATCATCTTAATATTTAAATATGAATTAAGAAAAAAACTTCAAATCTTAAATCTTGCAAAAAGCCGACCAAAAATCGTAATTGATTCTCAATTTAGGAACAACAACAACAAAAAAAAAACTGTGTTTTTAAAGTTAAGGTGTGAATTTTCTTGGTGATTGATTAATTAATTGATTGATTGACGGATCATTCGATTTTTTTTATGAAAAAATAAATGCAGGTCAGGTCAGGTCATGAAACAGATATTGTTGTTCCTCGAATGGGAAATTACAACTACCACCACTACCACCACCACCACAACAACAACAACAAACTTTTGAATATGAATCATATAAAGTTTAATTGTTGATTTTTAAGATTTGAATTTGAATTAATTTATATCACCATTCTCTGAAATTTTGGGATATAATATATATCCCCACCCCAAAAAAACAAATAAACAAACAAACAACAAACCAATTTCCACTTCCCTTTTTATTATTATTATTATTATTACTATCAAAAAAAGCGTAATTATATATTTAATTCATATAATTTGAAAATTAAAAAGAAAAAGAAAAGGATTCAATTGAATTATACTTGATTCTATAATACCCAAAAACAAAAAAAAAAAAAGAAATATAAACAAACCTTACTTACTTAGCTAATTAGTATATTATTATTTTTAAAAATAAACAAGTAGTAGTAGTCATAACATCCCCGTATATGTCATCATCACCGTTGATATCATTATTATCTAATTAATGTGCTACCAACTGTTTGTTTGTTTGTTTGTTTGTTAAACCCCACACACCTACACCCATCCCCATATAGAATTGCAATAATAATAAAAAAGAGGATATTTATTTACGTAAAATCTCTGTCAACTTCTTGGTGTAGGTGGGTAAGGTAGGTAGGACGTATCAAGAGTTTAATTGGAATAAAAGTTCATTCTGCTTCTGCGTCATCACTATTTTATTTTTAGGCAATAAAAAAAATGGAGAAAATGACGGAGTTTGAGTTGTTGTTCGTCTTCCCGTGAGAGAATTTACAAAAAACAGTGAATATAATCTAAATTATTTTTTCAATCTTTTCTACCAACTGTGTACTATAATTGTCACCAAGAATCAGTAGGATAGTTATTTAGACTATTTTGTTTTTCATTAATCATATTTGCCTATTCACTAGTCAAAAAAAAAAAAATAATATCGAAAACATCTTCTTTTTTTTTGCAAGTTGAATTTCTTAAAATTTCTTAAAATCTTGTTTGCAATTTTTAGGGAAAATAAAATTTTAGGTCATTGATACTTGTCTAAACAACAACAATTATCTTTCATTTCATGAGTTACAAAAATATTCAGCCATAAATTCGTATCTATATATTGTTTTTGGAGAAGAGAAGAAAAGAAAAGAGAAGAAATTGATTAATTTAACTTTTCTTCTCTCTTGTTGTTGTTGTTGTTGTTACATATACCAGCAAACATGAGGGAAGAAAGAATTAACTTAAAAAAGTTTATAAATCTTGATCTTGATATGGACATAGAAACGAAAAAGGATAAACAACAAATGACATAAAATAACAACGGAACAACAGTTTAACCCAAGAAAATTTTAGAAATGAATAAGTAAAATTTTATATGTATAATAGAAAGATCTATACGAATGTATCTCAGCCAACCAACCGACCAACCAACTAACTTAACTTAACCTAACGTAACCAGCACAACCACTCTAATCATTGACTGCGTACCCTTAATAAAACAAACGATAAGTTTAAAGATAATATTAGTTTAGTGATTGTAATGCAAAGCAAAGCAAAACTAGAGATTTTATTAATAGAATAATACATTTAGAGGAAAAGGTAATGTAGAGTTAATTACTAAAATCTGTATAACCCCCCCCCATCTTTCCTCTAGTCCTAGTAAGTAAAAAAAAAAAATAAATTTTATATTAGATTAAATCTAAAAAAACCCAAAAACTAAACGGTTAAAAAACTAAGACATACATATGATAGGTTAAAAAAATAAGTTAAGTTAATTAGTTACTATTATTGGTAATGAAATTACAACATCAAGAGCAATAATAAGAGGGGGGGGGGAAAGAA
>OBUW01000781.1_pt1 | contig 11762 bp, 5 predicted proteins | sample 1475761 | NCBI WGS metagenome assembly OBUW01 (sample SAMEA2579908, study PRJEB22360) | human gut metagenome | biome: human gut; feature: human-associated habitat; material: faeces | place: Denmark | collected 2008/2010
TAATTTTGTTAGGATCAACTTTAGAACTAAACTCTTCACGACTAACATTGATTGTTGTATCAATTTCATGCTTTGACTTCTTAGCAGCATCATCAGAAGAATAGACACCAATGCAGCATGACTTACCAATTTTCAAACCGTGACAACCGTCAGAGACATCATTTTCACTTAATTTAACACCATCAAGGTACACTCCACTGTATCGATCATATGCAATTGAGGTGCCTTGTTTTAATGGACGTTGCATTACTGGCCATGGCCATTCTTCTGCCGAGTTACTAACATCTTTTACTTTGATACCATTATTCAGTAATGATTTTCCAATAGTAATTGGTAAACCAAATACATTAACTTCAACAAAATTTAACATGTTGTTGAATTGAATTTTTAAGGAGAAAGAACAAACTACACAAAATTAATAAGTGAATTCAACCCCTTTTTATTATAATCCTTCAGAATAAACTTGAATGTAGATATAGATGGGTGACCATGTGTTTATTGCGGTATCATTGATAAGCTCGAAATAAGCCACTTAATTATTGTGCCGTTCACTCAATTTTGTTTGATGTGGTTTTTAGATTAAATTGATAACAATAAGAAGAGGAAGAAAACTAAAGTGTGGCATTCTAGAAAACATAAGTTTACTTGCATCTTTCGAAAACGTATTGACACTTTTTTACCCCATTGTTTTCTTATCAAGGTTAGTCCTGTCAACTTCTGCTAAATTATAATCATGGGGACGGTGGAAGGGTATCTCATTTATCTTTTTTTGATTATCACGATGACAATATGCTTTGGTGTAATGTTAATAAAATATTCAACTGTAACAGCTTTATAACTTGGCCCGTTTTTCCCAATAATACTTAAAGAGAATGTATAGCTTATCTCAGTACAATGAATTAGCAATGTAAATTTCGTAGTTAATGCTTTATTGCCCAGTAAGAGTCGACTTTATACGAATTAGTGAGGTATTTAATTTGCAGAAACTAAAAAATTTACTCAAGTTGAACTACTACTACTTCCATGTCAAAATTTGGAAAGTTATTTGCATATTCTAAAACATTTCGTAGATGTAAAATCACCTAAATTATAGGTCTAAAACAACTTTATCATATGTCAAAAAAAAAAGACTTGCTTTTGAACGGAATCAAAAAAATTGTACTCATGTTTAACATAAGTTTATTGAAAATAAGAGTTATGGTTGAAAATAATCAATATATATTGTCAAACTATGGTATTCCAGAGATGTTTGGAATAAATGAAATTGGTTTAAATCCACCTCAAGAGACTTAATTTAAATATCAAGAGTTTCGAAACAAATACTAAGATTTTCACTTGAATAGTTTAGTGTCATAAATAATTTACATTACTTGCATTCTATTGTGACTTAAACTATTATATTACATTATCATTGGGTTTTGTCTATGTCAATAAAACAATTCGGCTATTCATTTATGCGAAATATAACTACTACATGACTACAATAAGTCGTGTACTCTTGACGTGAATCGAGATTTGCAACACTTTATATGCAATCTTTTGAAAAAAATGAACACGGCTTTGTACGGTGAGTCTTCCGTTTGTTTCTCTTGTAATTCTTATGTAACTTATGTTAATAATTATCAAGCTAGTATGTCTTGTAGTTGCATTAACAAATCCAAACTATTAAAGTCAGTTTCACAAATATTATCACAGGAGTACATAACTCAGCACTAATAATCTTCTGATCTACATAAGTTATTCTATCAACCTCCAAAATACAATACAATAGTAGTTGTTTGTTTGATTCCATCTGATCTAATTGTTTGAAAACTCTTATCAAATAATGGAAGTTTTGATGCCATTCAAAATACTTCTCAATTTTGATAGATAATAACAATGGCTAACTTGTTGGTGGCTTATAATTTAGATGATTTGATGAAAAAATAGGAAAACAAACAGAGAGCATGGTGAAGCAATGGAGACTAAATATATGTCATAAAACTCACAGAAAACAACTGATTTTTTTGATAAGAGAAGAAAAATACCTCACTGATTTTGATCAAGAAAATACCCGCTGGTTAACATTTGATTAACTATTTAGAATTTTGAAATGGGTTCAAAACTAATTTTTAAGCTAGCAAATGTTAAAACTTCAAACAAAGTCAAACTAATTTATTTTAAGCAAATAGGACTTACCTAGGGCTTGAACGTTCTACTAGTGTGACCATGTTTTCTTTTTTCAGTTTGGTGATACTGAACACTTGTGTTACCAATGGCTTTCAGAGGGAAAAGAAGCAGAGAATAATTTAAAACGTACAGTAAACTCATGGTACCCTACTATGTGAGGATGACAAGTCTCCTTTAAAGTACCCGGTTTTCAGAGTACATTCTAGTTCAAAAGTATTCCTTGAAATTTCAGAGATGGTCCGCCCCTTTCATTGTTTATGGAATAAGTTTACAATGGAGCACTTGAACAAATGTCATTGTTTACCGTTTCTCCATTGTATTTTTTCAATGAAAAGTGTATCCACAAGTGCCGGTTGATATTAATTTGAGGTATTTCAACAATCAATCACATAACATCAAATTTAACACTTTAAGCATTTTTGAATTATGTAATTGCAATCAGATAGATAACAATAATAGAGAAGTTAACTAATTTTTGGTCTTATAACTATGTAAATTTCTATTTCTGGCAGTATGCGATCTATAAGATAAAGAAACAATGCAATGTAGAATTGTTAAGTAATTTGATTTTTTTTTTTGGCAGCCAAATGTAAATTCCGCTTGGTAATTATTAGACATTCCATCAATAAAAGAGACCAAACGGCACAGGATCAAGTTTCTTCACCCTTTCCTCCTATCCTCCTATCCTCCTATCCTCCTATCCTCCTTTCCTCCCTTTATCCCTTTGAAATTCATAAATGATACTAATGGACATATGTTATTTTCGGAAAATGATAACGGATTGATAACATAAACTCAACTATAAAAGGAGTTTAAATTTCCTCAAATAATTTCGACAATTTCAATTCTTTTTCTCCTCATTAAATCATCAATCCATCAATTCATCACATCATCAAATTATCAAAAATATGTTAGGGTTTATCCAAATTATCTTGTTTTGCTTACCAATTGCTTTAGGTGCGTCATTGCTGAACGGTGTTATTAAAGTTGAAGAAGTTGGTAACTCGGAAGGATGGCCATGGCAAGTTATGCAACGTCCTACAAAAGAAGGCGCATCTGTCATCTATGACAGATACAATGGTGTTTATGTTAAAGACGAAAATGCAGGGGCAATTCAAGCTCGTGAATCATGCTGGGGTGCTAATATTGGTGGTGTATGTTGCATTGGTATTTATTGTTCGGATACTCCCAAGACCAGTGAAGCAGTAAGACCACTAGGTATTAGACACGAACAGTTCAGTTCTGAAGTTGATCCCAATAGAGTTAAGAAAGTTGTTTTACACAGTGATGGTACTACTGACATTGATTATGTTGACACTGGAAACGTCGATGCAGTTTGTGTTGGAATTAGAGTCAAATCTTGTTGTGTTGGATTGTGCTGTGGATGTTTAGATGTTATTGGAAATGGTACTTCCACATTACCTTCAGGATTATCTGAACATGCCGTCTAATTAACTGCCGGTATATGAACCTTTGAATCAAATCGAAAATTAAGAAAATAAAAAAAAAGGAATAAAGATGTTTATCAAAAAGAATATATGTTCCAGAAAAGATTGAAAAATCCAAAAAATCTAAAAAAATCCAAAAAACATGAAAAATTCCAAAAAAAAAATAATTTAAAGTAGAAAACCTTTTAAATAATTTGGGGTACTAATTAGAACTGGGGTGGGCACAGTAGTACATAGGAATCTAATAAATAAACCAATAAAAAACTACAAAGGTTTGTAAGGCTTTATGCAAAGTTGACTCGTTGTTGTTGCTGTTTTATTAAATGCGAATAAACTAATTTTGCAGTCAAACTGGATTTTGTCAAAAAACAATTTAATTTTTCACACCTTTAACTTTTTAGTTGAATCTTTTGAAGCTTCAGTGAATAACTTAAACTTATATTTAACAATAAACAATAATAAAAAAAGAGAAAGGATTAAGCATTTATATAGTTATAAGAATTAATTGGAGTTTACAACTTAGCTAAATTAATTAATAATTTTTATTGGTGAATTAATTGTGAGTAAACATAATCTCAATAGATAGCATGTTTGCTAATGACTAGTATCTCTCAATTAATATATCCACCTTCTTTAGCAAGTGAATAGAAAATACTATTTTTATTTTTCAACAAATTTCCAGGAGTATCAAATTCAGCAATTTCTCCATTATCCAACACCAAAATTCTATCACTATCTAAAATAGTATCAATTCTATGAGCAATTGTCAAAATAGTTTTATCTTTAAATTCATTTCGTATTGTTGCTTGAATTATTTTATCAGTTTGGAAATCAACTGCAGCAGTGGCTTCATCTAATACCAAAATTTTACTTGTTTCATTTAATAAAGCTCTTGCTAAACATAACAACTGTTTTTGACCAGAAGATAAATTAGACCCTCCTTCTTCAATTTGAGCATCAAGTCCCACCTTCTTTGACAATTCGTCTGGGTTTTTACTTGCCTTCTTCTCTTCTTCGGTGGGGTCAGTTTCCATTTTGGCAACATGTTCTTTCAAATGTGCCAATTCCAACACTTTCCAAAGTTTGTCATCACTGTATTCTCCAAATGGATCTAAATTTTCTCTCACTGAAGCTTTAAAAGTGTGTGCTTCTTGAGGAATAATGGTCAAATGATGTCTAAGATCATACAACCCAATCTCACCAATGTTAACACCATCTATTTCAATGTTACCACTAGTTGCTTCAATTATTCTAAACAATGCCAATGTCAATGATGATTTTCCTGCCCCAGTTCTACCCACGATACCAACTTTTTCCTTTGAATTGATGGTTAACTCAATTTCTTTCAAAACCGGGTCCAAATGCTTTCTGTAAGTCGTACTATATTTTTTAAATTTCACAACTCCTTGATGTGGCCAAGTATTAGCTGGTCGTTTATCTTTAATTACCATAGGTGCTTCAGAATCTAAATCACAATATTCAATAATTCTTTCCACGGCAACACCACCAGATTGTAACTCTGCCCAGACAGTAATAAGACTGTTCAATGTATAGGTAATGCTCATAGAATATGTCATGACAAATCCCAATATACTAGGAAGTATAGGATTTTTACCTCCTAACTTAACAACAGCTAACAATGCAGTGGAAAACAAAATACTAGATGATATAAATTGCAATCTTATTAATAACCATCTAACTGAATCTTGCTTTACTAGACTGACCAAAGTTCTCTCATCAATATGTTTTTTACTCTTGTGAATAAAACGTTCCTTTTGATGGAACGCCTTAATAGTTTCAACTCCATTTATAGATTCTTGAATAGTATCTAAAACTGGTGACTTGGTGACAGACAACAATCTTTTCAATTCTATGGTGGCAGCAATATACCGAGATCTGATATAATTGTAAACAAATAACAAAACAACAATTATTAAAAGCATTAATGGTAAAAAAGTCAATATCACACCAAATGTCACAATTCCATTGAGTAAAGTAGTGACAAAGGAAATAATAATCATGGGGAATTGTAAATCTATATAACCAATGTCGTCAGTAAATCGATTCAAAATACGTCCCACGGGTGTTGTTTCAAAAAATGATACTGGTGACCTTAATACTGCTTCAGCCATTTTATTATGGAAATAAGCAGCACCTTTAACAATACAATATGTCCAAATTACATATGAACCCAAATAACTTAAAAACCCTGAAAAAACTCCAAGTAATGCATAAGACCCCAAGAATAAAACTGGCAGAACAGTTTCATTATGTTCATTGTTTAATTGTGACCAATAACTCAATAAATATTTTTGAATAGTTGAAACTAATACCACCGTTAATGTAGCAATAATATAAACTGAAAAATATTTATAATCACAAGCAACAATATATTGTTTGAAAATATCCCATGAAACAATTCCGGTTTTGGAAACTTCCTTTTGATGTTTAGTCTTTCTTGGTTGACCATCGATAAGCTCGTCATTATCATTTTCGTCTTTGTAGTTGTGATTGTAAGATGCTATACTAGCACGACGTAAAATTGGACTTTCACGAACAACACCCTCACTTTCTTCATGTTCAGCAAATTCCACTATTTCTTGGGCTTTAATAGCAGAAACGGAATCAACATCAGTAATGGTGTCTTTGTTATTATCAGTAGCACCTGTATTGATTGTTGTAGATTGTTCTTCAATATTTGATTCTTCATCTTTTTTACGTCCATACTCTTTAATCAAATTAGCCAATTCACCACCTCTACTCATGACACTATCAAAATCACCATGTTCAACAATAGATCCATTAGATAACAAATAAATATCATTAGCTTCATGTAATACTGGGACCGAATTAGTTGCCAAAATTCGACATCTACTTCCAATAATACCATCATTACTCAACACTTTTTTTATGATATTTTTACCAACATGAGAATCAACAGCAGAAAGAATATCATCTAAAAGATAGATATCAGCTCTAGCATAAACACTTCTTGCCAATGAAATACGTGCTTTTTGTCCGCCTGAAAGAGATATCCCTTTTTCACCAACAATAGTTTGATCACCATCAGCAAGATTTTTGAAATCAGATATCAATTCACATGCATCGATTGTTTGTTTATAAAATTTTGGATCATATTTATGACCAAATAAAATATTATCTTTGACGGTACCATTTAATATCCATGGATTTTGAGGACAATAGGCAATAGATCCAAATGTTTCCACACTTGGACTTGCTACTAAGTTTGTCGAGTCATCAGAATAAGCTGGGATTTTGATTGGAACATCACCTAATATGGCTTTAATTAAAATGGATTTACCAGCACCAACTTTCCCAACCACACAAGTCAATTCTTTTTGTTTAGCCAAAAAATTGATATCTTTTAATGCAATATTGTTTATGGGTGGATTTTCATGTTCAATTTCACTTTCTTCATCTTTGTATTCTGATGTTTCATTTTTATCTTTATTGTGTGACCATACAAAAGTTGCATTTTTAATCATTACAGAATAAATAGAATTGCTGTCATCATCATTTGGTTCCAAATATCTTTTCACATAACCATGTTGATCATCATCTTCAAGTTCATCTAAACATAACAATTCACTAATTCTTGATAAACATGTTGAAGCTTGAGTAAATTGAACAATAAAACTTGGAATCATTGCCATTGGTTCCAATAATAAACCAAATAATGCCAAAGCTGGGAAAATAATATCAGGAGTTAATGGAACTTTATAAAAAATTGTGAAAGCAGTATATGTTGAACAACTAATAATAAATGGAATACAAGAAAATATAAATTGAGCAAAGGCAATGACTACACCAATTTTCCTAATATTAACCAATTCTTTATCATTTTTTATATGAGCTAAACGTTCCAACATTGGGGTTTCCCATGAATAAAATTTAATACTTTTAGCAGAATTTAAAATCTCAGTGATTAAACTAGTTCTTTCATCTTTATTTTTCATCATTTCAAGATAATTATTAGTTATAGTGACATTAATTAATGAAGCTAATGGAGCGGAAATTAACGCAGCGATAAATCCAACCCAAGTAGCATTGGCAAATAATTGATATAATGAAACCAAACAAACAATTAATTTCAAAGGTGATGATAAATATTCACCAAGTGATTGACAAAATCCAACAATTATACTAATATCCATGGTTATAGTATTGATGATACTACCAGTAGGTTTATTTTTCCTTGATTGAGGTGATAATTTCAATGCCTTTTCATATACTATACTTGTTAAAGAACTCAGAATTCCATAACCAAGATCATATTGAATTTTATAAACTTGATTAGAAATTATAAAATTGGCAATAGATACAATAAACATGGCCATTGACAAAAAATAACCAATGATTATCGGTGGTTTTTCTTCTTTAATAGTAGTATAAAAATATAAATTGAAAAATTGAATGAATTTTCTTAATAGAAATGGTTGAGCAAAACTTAAACATGTTTCAATGATTCCTAAAATAATTGTAAGGAGAAATTTCCCCGGGAATGAATTTATAATAGTCTTTAACATGTTGGGAGTTGTTGGTTTATATTCAATTTTCTTTCTCGTTAAACAAGCCCAAATTGATGATAACAGAAATCTGTTTCTCCCCTTATTGTTGTTGGTGTTACTGTTTTTCAACTCTTTGGCCCAGGATCGGTTAACTATAGCTTTTGTTTCCTCACAATTAAGATTTCCTAATATATCTGGTAAATCAGATAATATAACATTATTGGTAGTATATATTTTATTGATAAGTGGTTGAAGATAATAAATTGTGAAATATGAAAATAAATTGATTGTATCCAAAAAATTTTCTCCATTAGCGATTTCAAACCCTGGTTTATAAAAGCCAACTTCAAGAATAAATATAATCAAATTATTAATGAATAATATTATTTCGAGAATATATGCTGTGGTTCCATATTTAGCATAGATATAGTGATTGGAATAAGAATCTTGAATCAATATCCCAAATAAAAACAAGGAGTTGACAAACCAAAACAATAACAATGATGCAATGGCAATAGCCGATTGTCTGAATTCAACAAAATGCAAAACAAGAGCTAATATAACAGTTACCAAACTTCCAATTAGGGTCCCATTATTGTTGAATTGAAAAATTGAGAAGTACGATACAATCAGAACAAACACCAAAAATAACTTCAATGATTGTGATTTAGGGGTTGGGATGTATATATACTGGGTGGTTGTTTTTCTAGTAATAGTCAATTGGTATAATTGAATAAGAATAAACAAAGCAAACAGAACATTGATTATCAGTCCCACAAACTCAACAAATTCAGGATTCAATGCATTACCATGGTTGGAGTAAAGCGGGTTTGGGATAACGAATTGATTATTAGCAGTGTAGATGAAACTTTGTTGATTTTTCTCGAAACCTAAATAATCAAACAAATGTAACAAAGAATAAGGATTCAACGAGGATAATTGAATTGGAGATAATCCCAACACATAATCATCATTGATGCTATTGTTCATAGTTGATGATGGAATACAGTTAAGAAACAAAAAGTACATTTCAACTATATCAACGATAAGATAGAGGAGGATTTGGTTTGGTTTTTATATGGAAACAAACCATTGGGATGGGGCGCTTATAATCTCCCCTTCCTTCTTGTTAATGTAAATCTGTCAAATTATGATGACAAAGTTTAGATTTGAAATTACGTCTTCCCTCCCTATTAATGTTTTGATAAGCGTTAATTTACTCGACCAAAATTATAGTCTTCTTTCGATTTGCAGTATGTGCGTATATTTTTTTTGATGCCGCATGTTTGGATTTTGTGTAATATGTCAACTGTGGTTCTTTCTTGTTGCCATAGTTTAGTTTTAGTTTAATTGTGTTGGCCTATTATTGTTAGCCTAACTTTTATAGATACTTTGGTTTTTTAACAATTGGTAATCGAATTTTAACATATATTTTACTTCTAGTTGATAATTTTGTTAGTCAATGATATCTCTTCTTTATTGTTATGCTACCATATGCTGTACTGCTAGCAAATGAAATTTAAGTGAGCTAGTTTTTTTTTGGAGTGGGGGAGTGCACGTGATGCAACCAACCGAGGAGTTTCCCGATGGTTCCATGTCATATATTCAAAAGGAGATCATAATTCAAAAATCATTTACAAGGCAATAATCCAAATAAATCAAGAGACACTCCACTCTATAAATAATTGAAATCAGTTTTAAACTATTTTATTTTTACCTTGAAACTTTAATTAGTAGAAGAAGAAATCATTTGAAACAAATTTAATACAACTAACCTACTACTACTACTACAGTGGCCCCTAAGAGAAGAAACAAAAACAAGGAGAAAGAAAGAGAGAGAGAGAGAGAAATATAAAAATCTCTCGTTGTTTTAACAACCAATCCACAAACACATACATATACATAATAACTCTATTACTAATCTTCATCTTTTCTTTAACCATTGATTATCAACAACCATAGCATCACACATATCATATCCAATTGACAAATATTATCATCCTTTTTCTGTTTAACAATCAAAAACATCTATTTCACAAACCGACATGTCATGGATAGGAATTAAAAAAGCTATTAATCGAGCTGGAACTCAAGTTATGTTGAAAACTGGTCATATTGAACAAACTATTGATAAAGAATATGAATTTCAAGAAAAACGATATCGAACTATGGAAGAAAATTCTATTAAGTTACAAAAAAATTTACGATTATATTTGGATAGTTTAAGATTATTAACTAATTCACAAATAAATATTGCTGAATCATTAAATTCATTTTATGGAACTAATAATGACAAGAGGAGTAGTAATGTATCAAGAACTGGATCAGTAAATACAGGAGATAAGATTCAAACAATACATGAAGAAGAAGAAAATGACAATTCTACTACTACTATCACCACCACCAATACAACATCTAATTATAATAATTTAATTCAAGAATATTATGCTACAATAAAACAATTGAATGATTCATGTATTGCTAATCTTGAAAATCCATATAATCAAACTGTATTAAATCCAATTGCCAGATTCAATTCTTATTATATTGAAATTAATGAAATCATCAAAAAGAGACATAATAAATTATTAGATTATGATGCTATGAAAAATAAACTTCGTAAATTAATTGAAAATCCAACAACAAATATATCACCATCGATGAAAACTAATATAATAGAATCGAATCATAATCAATATGAAGAAAAATTGAAAATTTATAATCAAGAATTAACAGAAGTAGAATCAAAATATGTGGAAATTAATAATCAATTATTAATTGAATTACCTAAATTAATTAATCATCGAATAAGTTATTTTGATCCTTCATTTGAATCATTTGTTAAAATTCAATTGAGATTTTTCAATGAAAATTATCATGTATTAAATCAATTACAATTGAAATTAGATGCTCAAACAAGACAAGATTATATTGAAGGGAAATTAGAAGATAGAATTGATGATGTTTTACGAAAAATGAAAAAGTTAGACATCACTAGTGGGTTAGATTAAATGGGAAGGTATAAAATAATAGATGTGCTTAGTCTTTATATAGCTGGTTGACTGATGTATAACAAGAATAATTGATCAATTAACGTTGTTCCTCGTATATGCGATTACATAATCTAATATATACATATCACGTGACCTATTTGAAAACAACTTTAAATTTTTTTTTTACTTTGTTGAATGATATTTATATAACCAGAATGATTATGAGTAATGGAACAAATTGGCATTTACTAAATATTGTATATACCTTGATAAGAGTGGGGAGGGGGGGGGGAGTATTATTTAGAACAATGTATGTATGTATGTATGTATGGGGGGGGCGGGCGAGACCCTTCGTTTAAAATATACAATGGGGATGCGAACGATGACGAAAAACTATTTTGTTGGGCGAGGAGGAGAAGAAGAAGAACAAGGGGAGGAAAAACGGAAGACGGAAAAGTGAGAAATAGAAAGAGAAAGAGAGAGAGATTTCGGCAATTGGAATTCAGTTGTTGTTGAGTGTGGGCTATTTCCGCGACCACCACCACCACCACCACCACCAGATTGACAATAAGTCGCACACAACTTGGACGTAGACACACGACAACAACAACAACAACAACAAC
>OBUW01000782.1_pt1 | contig 11729 bp, 2 predicted proteins | sample 1475761 | NCBI WGS metagenome assembly OBUW01 (sample SAMEA2579908, study PRJEB22360) | human gut metagenome | biome: human gut; feature: human-associated habitat; material: faeces | place: Denmark | collected 2008/2010
TCCATCAGTCCCATTAATATATACATGTTTGTGTATTTGTAGCACCAATTCTTGCCCTAAGCCTTGTGATCACACATATGAATACCAAGCGGTGCAATCAGTATTTAGTTTCGGATATGACACGTTTATGATTATGTTACATGGAAGCAATAATGGACTAAATTGAAATTATCCTGTTGTTACACACAAAAACTTGATCGGCTTGGGGTTAGGATGACTAGCACGAAATTTCACTTAGGAATTTAGCCCGACCTTGAAAGCAAGCAAAAAGGTTACAGCTCTGTGATTATTGTTGTATTATCTCCAACCAATGAAAGTCACAAATGTCATAACACCTACCAATTCTCAAACAAGCAAGCAATTGTTCATACAATGAAACATTAAAATTGGATAAAACAAACTTTAAAGTTTCGTTAAAAACACAAACTTTAAAATGAATTTTCTTAAACCAACAGTAATTTCAAACTAAATGAAAGTTTCAAATTTTCATGCTAACCATGTTTTTGATTGTTATCTTTCTTATCAGCTATTATACTCCTTGAACCTAGCTCTCATCAAATTGCGATGGAACATCAAAGAAGAAAAAAAAAACAGTTGGAAAAAGAGTGGTTAACCTAAAACTTGAACCAAATTTTGTAACCCATTGCTTAACAGTTTCTCATCCTTTTTCATCTTGGTACTCTGATACTTTTGTGTGTGTAGGCATGGGCGTGGGCGTTTCATGTTGACAAATTTCACCACGACTACTTATACTCGTGGTTCCTATTTGGTTATCATGGTCAAAAAAACAAAGTTGAATAACAACGACAAATTTCAGTCTATAATTGTAAATCACACTTGTTGCAAAAACAATTTTAAAAATTCTATTGTCTTATCACTTGAGCTTGTTTTTTTAGACACACTTTTTAGACCTCTATTCAATATTTTTCCGTTTTTTCCGTTTTTTTTTTTGAAAAATTAAGAACAAAATTCAGTAAAAACAAGCTCTTACCATACTAACAATACTGGCTATACTTTAATCAAAACCTAAAATAAAAACGCAATGGTAATGCTATTATTGTGGCTTTTCCGTTGAAACGACGTATATGCACCAGTTATAAACTTTTGATCTCGTTTAAGCCATGTTTACAGTATACATGGTGATCGACAGATAGTTATGCGTTAACACTGTAGGTGGAATACATGGATGACAAGGTGATAATATTATGAATGCTTTCACTCTTTTATGTATTAGACGGAAACTTTTTTAGTAGAATACTAAGGATTATGACCAATGTATCAAGAACAACCCAATCTTTTTTGCCAGTTGGTACCAAAAAAAAGTGTGGAAACCAGTAGAATTAACACAGTGAAATAAAGTTACCATAACGACATTTCTTGAAATTCATTCTTCTTGGTTTTGATAAAGCTAGTTTAAGAATAGAGCACGATTGTCAATTTACAAACTGGTGAAAGCTAATTACAATGAGACTCCAGTTTTACATTCCTTGTTCAAGTTCTAAAAAAACATAGCCAAAAAAAAAACAAACTAAAAAGAAATTAGAACGATGTTACAGTAGTAATCTCAAATATCCTAACCACTGGAATGATGGTAATTGATAACACAATGAGTATTTCCTACTACGCAAAGCAAACAAACAGAAGTTACAAAAAGATAACTTTTTCAAGGGACAACAAGTACAATAAAATAATGTCTCTTCAACAATATTAGCTCGTTTGTGCCTTTTTTTGGAAAAATTTACTCATTTATTAATTAATCGAGCCATGCTATATATTGTTCTTCTAACTATCGTTAAAAAGCATAAACCAGAGACGAGTTAAATTTTGTCGCATTATTGTTGTTGTTGCTGGTGTCTGAGTCGAGCCCATTTTTTTTCTTCTCGCCTATTGAATAGACGGGTTGGTATTGTGGTATTGTTTGTACCTGAATAAAAAAACAGTGAAACTTCAAATAACAGAGATAACAATAAATTAGCCAATTTCAAGAAGAGCTTAACTTGTATCGACCAAACGTATGGTTTATAGTTTGCACTACTAAGATTAGTTAATTTAAATCTACCTGGAATATGTGAAATTCATAAATTAGTCTCAAGAAGGACAGAATCGATGGGCAAAAAAAAAATTTATTATGGTTTCGTAAACGCACCTCAGACCCGCTAAAAGTTTAAAGATCTGTAAGTTTGCTTTCGTCACTTCTCCTTAGTTTTTTTTGTTGATGTGGTTGATTGTTAGTTGGTCAGTTAGCGGTCATTCTATTATTTATGCACCTTTTACAACATTTCAATCTAAAGCAATCTCTGAATTTGTGTAAAGTCAATCGTTTACCCCTAAGTTAAATGTCGTCGTCTATACAAACACTTTTGTTTGTTCCCCCAAAAATAAAAACAAACAAAGTAAACCTACTGATTGTTCTTTTCATCGTCTGTCTCCCACATTGGACTTCCTTTATTTTATTATGTTCTAATATCGTTAATGACGGTAATTGATGATTCATGTCAAGCATAACTAAGTGAAACAGACAATAGTAGTGCCTTGAAAATATCAATAAACCCGTTTTGTTTGCCTACTCGTTTAGTTATCTGTCTAGACTACCATTATGGATTCTTTATTATTCTTGAGCATTTTAGTTTGTTTTGAACTTGACCCGCAACAAGCTCTCTTTATTGCTTAGTAGACACCTCTGGCCCCCACTCCAACAATACTAAGAAATATTAGTTTTTACAGATCCACAAAAGTTTTTAGTGCTATACTTCATGTCTATATTTTAGACAAGATAACGATGATGATTACACTAAACAAGATTTGAATCAATTGCTATGGGAAACATTTTTTATTTTAGTGTCTAGTTTCTTACTTTAGTCAAAGAAAAGCAATCATTTTAGTACAAAGGATTCCATTTGATCAAATTGATAATAGCAACAAGCAATCTATGAAGTTTTTTTGCTTTGTCATATTACTAATACAACTACAATGTAAGAAGTTTCAGTTTAGTATGATTCACTTGCTAAATGGAATTGTGAATACTTCGAACGAATACTGATTAGATTCTATGAGTTGGACGGTTTCAGTTTAGTATGATTCACTTGCTAAATGGAATTGTGAATACTTCGAACGAATACTGATTAGATTCTATGAGTTGGACGAAACGTCGGAGTTTAATATGTTTATGTGTCTCTGATTTCTAATTTCCATTCATTACGGAGTTTTTCGCTAAATTAGCTCTTCCAATCTTGTGTCTATGTGGAGCATAGTAGCAAAATATATTTTGTTATCGTTCTTGTTGCGGCAGTGCCAGACCAGGTACAACTGATGTCATTCATAAATTATACTGATAATAATATTTCCATCGTATATGTACAAGCTCTAACTCCTAAGATTTATCAACGATGTGAGCTAATTGGAGTTTGATTTTTTTTTCTGTTTGTGTTACTAGATTGAAATAACTAAAATGGCTAAATTGTGTTTTTTTTATTGATTTCTGGTTCAAAGAAAAGTATGTCCAAAATAAAACTACTTGAACTAGAAGAAGTATTTACATGTTAACCAAATGGAAAAAGCTCAATTTGATTACACAATTACAATACGTTCAATTGGTATTGGGTGTAAGAATGGTTGCTGGATGAAAAAGATTTTACTATCTAGTTTTCTTTATAAAAATGATAACAACCTTTTGTGCATTTCATAGTTATCACACTAAATCGATAAGGAAAACGTGTTCTCAGTATGAGATCCTAGGAAGAAAAAGCATTAGTCAACTTTGATGAATTAAAGCAAGAGGCTCCATCAATTGTGTGCAAAATCTAAAATTCAAGAGACATGGGTGTTTAACAGGTTGTATCAAGAAAACAAAAATATTAGTTAAGTTTGCACAGCCACACCTCTGACACATCGACAAAAATATGCCAGATTCTTTTGCACAATGAACAAGAATTATTATTTTTCTTAACTATTTAGTAGTATTATCGTTTAAATTTTATATGTAAGGTTCATAGTAAAGAAACACGGCCCAGAGAATACATAGGAAGGAGGCAAACCATCGTTAAAGTAAAAAAAAAAAATCATGCTATTACGTCCGTTTTAATGACGTATTTTCTCAAATTTTAGTTTCCTTTCAACTGCGTTTTGGTTCACTCTTACGATTGGTTTTGTGGCGGAAATTGGTTCGTTCATCATTATCAACGATATTGCTTACTTCAGTTTCTATGACTATAAAATTTAGAAATCTTGAATTGAGGAAAATCTACTGAAAAAGTGAGAGATTACGAATTGAAATAATCACCATGTCCATTCTATCACAAAACGTTTTATTTGCTTTTTCTGTTTTTTACCTAATCAAATATGAAATTTCATCTTGATTTAATAATAATGTATTACATGCTAAAAGGAAATAACCAGGAATTAGTGTCTAATTTTTCTTCCTCCCATTCATCCGTTAACGTTGTTGGTTGTTTTATTGTAATTTGAATACATTTTTGCTGGTTCATTCAAAACGAGCGAACGGGCAAAAAAAAGCCTACATTTCAAGTACTTCGTGCAAAGTTACCGTATTTTTTTGTTTTAGTTTCAATTCTTTTCGTTACAAGTAGCAAATAACTTATAGAATTCAATCTTCAATAATCTTGATTGATTACTTTTCTATAACATTCCATAGGTAATATTTTTTTTCGTAGTTTTCTAATCCAATTGACAACCACCTTCAAGACATGTTTATTTTTACTAGGCTTAATTTTGCAGATACTGAAAACCAAAAAAAACAACAATGAGAGGAAAATTTTATACCAAACATTTTCTAGTGGAAATCAATTTGCGGCAGGAGAGGTTTTTTTTGTGAGTAATTTAATTATATCCGGTATAAACACAAATATAATACTTCAAATTGCTTTCCAATAAGTTTACTCTAAGATTATCGTTCATTCTTGCCCTGATTGTTTTAGTGTAGAGTAACACAATAGTTTTACTGTTCTGATTGTATTTGAAGGAGTTTAATCCAGGATTTCTTACCACATGTTCTTACCGCCTCTCCTTTGAACAATAGCAGTACAAATACAATTGATATTTGCATCAATATCACCTTATCACAGAGAAACAAGAAAAACAAAACACAAAAAGAAAAAGAAAAGACCAAACATCGCTAAATGTGGTGGTGCCATGGCATTCATCTTCTTGAGCAGTTTTTTTTCTCTCTCATGACAACAGCAAAGTATGGCATTAGAGAGGCGGGATATGAAGGAGGAGTAAAGACAGCAATATTCTACTGTGAAACACGGTTCAACTTACTGTAAATTTTATTTGTAGTTTCTTTTGCGGAATCTTTTACTCAATCGGCAACAATTGACCCGCAAAGAATTGTAACTGATGGTATTGGTGTTTCTCGAAACCCTCGGGTATTTTCACCCTTGTTAATTCTCATCCAACGATAGAATAGAATTTACTTATCAAATAGAGTTGGTTCTTGACATACTAAAGAACAAGTTTAATAGCCATTACTTGGAAACAGGATTATAATAAGAGAATTTGGTGCTCTTAACTAAATCTAAAAAACTTAGAACCAAAACAACAAAAAGGAAAAAGATTAATAGTAATACAAGTGGATCAACACAGTTCGACCTTATTGTTCTCTGACAAAAAAAAAGGGAAATATTCCCGATTTCTTTGATAACATTCTTTCATTGGTAATAGTTGCCAAAAAAAAAAGAAAAAATTTGAAGGTAACAGAACCAACCGAAATTTCGACTAAATCGTAACACTAGCCAAATCGAAGAAGCAAGTTGTTGACAAGAGCCAACTCAATAGTAATTCTGTGGTCAAGGGGGGAAGAAGTACAAAGAAAAACTGCAAATTAGATAACATTTCATTTGAAAAAAAGAAATAGCCTTATTCAGTAACCATGAAAAGAATTAGCCAGATCTACATATTGGCCAATTTAGAAATGGTGCAGATAAGTTGAATTGAGAAAAAAATTTAACTTGAGTAATGAAATTTTACTACCTTAGAATTGTACAGGCTACTAGAATTATTGGGGATGAGATTGATGTAAAACGAATACATTAGTTGGTGGTAACTGAGTTTTAGTTTAAAATTTGAGCAAAGAAAACACAGAACCAGGAACATCAAAAAAGAGGAATGACGCCTTTTTCAAGAAATTTATAGTGTCGATTAAAACAATGTTGTTCATCAAAGTATATTTCTTGGGTTTATAGAGAGGAGGAGGGGGGGGGGGGGGGGGGGGGGGTGAAGAGAACGAGGATAATCAACTAAGGCATCAATTACCGATCAATAAAGCAAAAGTTTTTATCCATACTTCTATTGTTACAAAAGTCTTTTGGAAAAAAACACAATTTCATTTTTTTTGCTCTGGACTTGAATTTCTTGTATCCTGGCACGTGATTATGAACAATTTTTTTTTTATATTTATATGGCAGTGGCAATTTAGTGCGTAATTTTACGTTTACTGATATGACAGGCATCAACCATATGCACCTTGGAGCCTCTTTCTTAACTTCAATCAAAAGATTACAATAAACAACACATCCGGAAAGGAGAATAAAATATAATGATGAAAAACAACAAAATAAAAAAACCGCAAATTTGGTTTTTTGGGATTATCCCTCAAGTCGTCACACATGTTCATACATACCATACAAACATACAGATTTGTTAGGATTCGGCTATTTTGAATTTTTTTTTTTGAACAATAATAATACTAATAATTCAAAACACCCGAGATAATAAATAGTAACAATTATTCAGGTGGCACATATTATGCAAGAAGTTAATAACACCGGTGCATGAACTTTTCTTTAAATGTCGTCAACTCTACTATTATTTTTATTATTATTATAATAATTATTATTGTTATTGTTCTTGATTGTTTTAGCAAGGGCTGAGTAGTAAAATCTGGACTAAAAGACCGAAGAACATTCAAGAGTATATGCTAGACTAAAAAAAAAGTAAATAATAAAATGTCTAATGTGGACGGGAAGATGAGACGTACCACCACTAATTGGGTTGGGTTTGTTGTCTACTGTATTGTCTATTGAATATAATCTAAATTCTATTTTTAACGCGAGGTACATGAAATAATGAATGGGATAAAAACTAAGGATTGACTAAAACCTAGAAAAACAAAATGTACAGAGGATTACATGTATAACCATAAAACGCAAAAAATAAAATGCCCCAAAAAACTAACCCACATACATATACTTATCTACATACAGATATACATGCATACAAAATACAGATTAGCTCATTTCAAGTTTCCCTTTTTCGAATACGGTCTTATTTATGAGATTTTCCATCATTGCACTAAATCCATAGTTTTGTGTCAAGCAATTTTGTTACATTTCCAATTTCATTTTTTTGTATTTTTTATATTTTTCTTTCTTATATGTACTCAAGGGAAAGTAGTAATAATTATTATACTATGATCTCTCGATTTCCGATTTCAAAAACAGGTTGCGTATGTATGTATGTATGTTCAATTTCTATCATTCCTTTTTTTTTTAGGGTTTGTTATAATATTATTTTAACCTGTAAGACTTATCCTTCTTTTGATTTGAATTTTTAAAATTTTTGGTTTTTGAGTTTTTAGTCTTATTTTCTTTTTTCATTTCAATACACAAGGAATATAGAAAAAAATTTCTTTTGAAAATTTAAATTTTAAGCTGTATAGTTTATTAAAGAGATACAAAAACAACATTCATACATGTTGAGGATACAAAGAGACATAGATTGTTTTTTGATGTAAGAGGATTGTCGTTGTTGTAGTTGTTGTTTAAAGAACAATTATCATTATCATTATTATATATAAACTCGATTAAATTCCCTAAATTCTCTGTGCCCCTTTTTTTTTCGGTTCCTACTTTCTTGTCTTCTTGTTTTATTCCGTTCCCCTTTGATTATTATCACTACTATTATATTATCAATTTGCTCATTATCTGATATACATATATACCTTTACTGTTCCTTTTTTCAATTCACAACATATATATATCACATTTGAATCTACAAAATCAAGTGTGAAGCTAATTACAAACAATATAATTAATTTTTGCAGTTTATTCCCAAATTACATATACACATAAATTGACTAACATCAGCATGACACAATTACCTTCAGTTTCAGAATTGATCAACCGTACTGGATCAATAGGTTCAAGCTCAAACATCACTAGAGTCCCACCAATGACAACAACATCAACAACCAACACTACTACTGCTGCTGCTGCTACTACTGTTACTTCTACCACACCAAGAAGTGAAAATTCTTATTCACCTAACTCACCATATTCATTGCCTACTAGACCCTCCAACACTTCATTAACTAATTATTCAGCTGGTTCTGGTATTACAGTTGCATCTTCATCTTTCCAGTTTTCACAACCAAGTCCTGGTAGAAGTAAACACAATTCAACATCTTCACAATCTAGCAGTGGTGATTCGTTTCAACAACACCAATCTAATCCATCTGGGGTTTCCATGTCATCTAATACTTCACCAAGAACTAGTATCGTGCAATCAATGTCCTCTGTACCAACACCACCATCGACAGGTCCAGCACCACAACAATTTGTTTACCAAGAGTCACAATTGCCAGTACAACCACCACCACCACAACAACAACAACAACTCCAGCAACCACCACCACCACCACCGCAACAACAACAGCACATTTATCCTCAACAGCAGCCAAATTTTCCATATCATAACAATTTTGTATCACCACCTACATATACAACTGCATATCCACAATATTACTACCAACCGGTGATGACACCACCACATCATCAACCGCATCAGCAAGCACCAATTCATCTTGCCAATAATGTTTCAATTCTACAATCCCAAGCAATAATGCAAAATGCTTATCCTACTACACACTATTTACAACACGTTGGTCCCCATCACATTTACGCCAATGTCAATTCTCAAGTATATTACCAAGACATGGCCAGAGAAGAGGCAAACAAAGCCCTTATTAATAAGCGACGTATTATTAAACGTCGTACAAGAACTGGCTGTCTTACTTGCAGAAAGAGGCGCATAAAATGTGATGAGCGGAAACCAACGTGTTTTAATTGTGAAAGAAGCAAAAAATCATGTCTTGGGTATCAAGATTTACTGAAATTACCACCAAGGAAAAGAAATCGTGATACCAGTTTAGATTTGCCAGATGGAAATCAGCAACAACAACAACAACAGAATCAACAATCAATAGTTGGTGGTGCTGGTAATGGTAGTAATGAGCCTCATAATGAAACACATCAAATTACTTCGATCTCTGGATCTTCAACCAATTCAAGAAATCTTGATATGATGATTCCTCAAAGTTTCAGAAATAATATATCTTCTCAACCAATAAATTTTTATGGTCCTGTTGCAACAACTACTTCTGGTGCTGGTGCTGTAATTAATAGAGTTTCAGTGGCTGATTTACTTAAATAAGAGTATAGTAGAACAAAATAATGTGTATATAGATAATAAATCCAATATATTCATACTTTTGATGTTTAATGATACTAAGAATATTAATAATGTAATAGATTTGAGAGTAAATCAATGCAAAAATAGTGTATGTAGTTACTACTGCTGCTACTGCTCCTGGTGGTGCCCCCTTTTTCTGTTGGTGTCACTGCTGATCTTCATTCGACTAAATCTTTTTTTTGTAGAGAAAAATACGATAGTAATCATTTAGACCATATAATCAGTCAATATTTTTGGAATGTAATGAAATTGTCGATCTAAATAAACAAAGAAATTACAATATTAGACTGTTTAGCTTGTATTTTGTTGTTGTTGTTGTCTTTTTAAATGATTTGCAAGTCAGGTCTAATTGTTTGTTTTGTTTCTCGTTATTCTTCATTCTTTCGGAAAAGAAAAAATGTGGATACAGTATTGAGAACACATATATTGATAATTGTTAATGATTTGTAGTTACCTGTCAAATTATTGTACGGTGTTGAATATACTGATAATAGCAACTTTCCTGTTCAATCTGGGCTTTGGTAAAAAAACTTAAAATAAAGGTATCCGGCCAATGGTGAGAAATTTGACCCACAAACTCAAAATTCTTGGCTGGCTGGGCTTAGATTTTTCTTTGTTTTTGTATTCATCTTTTTTGTACCTACTTTTTAGTGATCCTCGTCAATCAATTTAATGGTCCACCAATTGTGAACAACAGCAGCAACAATAGTCTTTGATCCAATTATTAATCAATCAATTGAAACAGACAAACAAACAATATTAAGGGAAAAATTGTTCACATTATCAAGAGACAATACTCAGCAAAGAAGTTTGACATTATCCTGCATATCCAGTAACAATAATGAAACAAAGTTTTTAGCTTGTGTAAAGTTATATTCGATTAAAAAAAAATAAATCACAAGCGAAACAAGTCAAAAAAAAAGGAGACACAAACAGACCAAGTTGTTACTACTACTACTGATGGTCTACTGGAAATATAATATGGTAACAGTACACACACACACAAACACACAAAATTAGCACTACTAAATGTTTGAGAATGATTCGAATCAAGGGAAACTAAAAACCAACAAGTTACTTGATAGAACCACGATTTCATTATGAATTCCACATACACAATAATACAGTACCAAAAGTTTAAATTTAAAAAAAAATCAGCCCATTAGAGAAATCTAGATGTAGATATATTTTGTGGAGTAAGAGGGATAAGCCATTTGTAATTTTACACAATTAATCGCTCCTTGTGTTTGTGTGGGAAAAACTTTGCAATTGATTGATTGTGCAACAATTGCTAAAACATTGGTTACCCATTTTCCTTTTTTTGCAATTTCCAAATAATAATAATGATAATACTTATCAAAACAAAGAAACAATTAACGAGACAAGTTTAAATCAAACTCAATACAATTCATAAACTCTAACAGGAAAGTTTAAGTTTTTGTTTTTTGTTTGTGAATTGTATTACAATAAATTGAATTTTGATCGAAATATTAATCGGGGCTAGAGTGTGGTTTGGGTTTAGCAAGCAGCTATTGTTTGAAAAAAATTAAAATAACTGCATTAACTATTACAAGTTTAACTTTTTTCTTTTTGGTGTCATCTGTATTTGTATTTATTGCATGGGAAAGACAATACAGTAGTAATAACGAAACTATCAACCACGAAAAGAGGAAATATCCCTTAACTTTCCAAATTTAATTCAAAAGATACTAAGAAAAACCTCGAGTCAACAATAGAATTTATTGAAACTTAATTCTTCTCATGTGGATTCTTTATTTGCTTGATGGTTGCTTTGCTATTTCGTTTTTTGGTTGGTTTTGATTCTAGTTTTGCATTCCAATTGACAAACCAGAACCATCTACAAACGTTCAAGATGAAATTCGGCCCAATCGTGAAATAATGATAATAATAATAATACTAGCAATGATAACTCCGTGTTTTTAAGGAAATAGAAATATCAGTTATGTATTTAGAGCTATAATAATAATTATAACATCACTGTTTAAAAAAAGAAAAAATATTATGAGGTAATTTCATCTCTAGTTGATTATTATTTTGATTCCGATTTCCGAAACGTTTCCATAAAGGATAACCACCTCCTGCTGCTGCTGTTGAAATGATAAATTACATCCGTTTGTTATTTAATTACTAATTGAATAAATAATAATAGTATTATTATTATTATTATTATTTTAGGTGCTGGGTTTAAATGGTTTACCGATATACAGAAGAAGAACAACAAC
>OBUW01000785.1_pt1 | contig 11629 bp, 22 predicted proteins | sample 1475761 | NCBI WGS metagenome assembly OBUW01 (sample SAMEA2579908, study PRJEB22360) | human gut metagenome | biome: human gut; feature: human-associated habitat; material: faeces | place: Denmark | collected 2008/2010
GAGATTAAACCGTATCTTAATAGATACGGTATTTTTGTATGTTAGTTTTGTCACACGATAGACCTAAATAGTGACACAACTGCTATTAAAATTTAAAGTGAATATTGTTGATATCAAGTGTGTTTGTCTTATGTTTTTTATCTTTAGGAATAAAATTAAATTCTATCTTATCAACTGTACTTAATATCAATTCTTCTTTGTCTTTAATGGTTAGTTCTTCCCAACCTTTAAGAATAAAATTATTGATTGACTGTATTTGTTCTTTACTTACTGATTGCTTATTTTCTGTCGTCTGTTCTTCAATCATCTTTTTTGTTGCGTTGATCTCTTCCATCAATTCAAAATATTCATCATCTTCGATGTAACCAAGAGACCAAGAACGTGTATAGTTTATTTTTTGTTTGTTAATCTTATCTATATCATATTCAATCTTTTTAACCGGTTCTACTTTTTGAATATGAAATTTGTTCAATTCGTAACTTTTAAGTAAATTGATGAATTTATTTTCTACTTCGCTTTCATTAAACGATACGTTTTTAACATCTTTGTTTTTAGAACATGTCTCACATTTGTAGCGTCTAACGTCATATTTATAACCTTTTCTATCTTTAACAGTTCCAGCGTATAGATGTAGCCTTCTGTTGCACTGAGGGCACACAAGAGCGCCTCTAAAAATAGCGTGATGTTTTACCTTGCTTTTATGTGTTTTGCTTGATATAGCATCGTTAATAGCGTTGTAGTCATGTTTTGACAACACAGGTTCATGAGTATTCTCTATAAGCATATCCCCATATTTAGTATGACCTCGAAGGACAGGGGAGCGCATCAATCGAATTAATGAGTTTCTGTTCCATGATTTTTTCTTAGGCACATAAACTTTAGACGAATTTAATCTTCGAGCTATCTCGTTAGCACTTATACCTTTTTTGAACATGCTAACTATTAAATCAATTACTTTAGCGTGTTCGTTTGGATGCAACTTCCCTTCGATATTGTCATAACAAAAAGGCGCTTCTCTAATATAATTACCTTCTCTCACTGCAGCGCGACTACCAAATAAAGATCTCTCTCTAATAGTCTCGCGCTCCCATTCAGCCATAGCACCTACCATTGTTATAAACAGCTTACCTATTGCAGAAGTTGTGTCAAATACTTCTGTGGCACTCTTGAACGATACGTTATATTGTTCAAATTCTTCTAACATGTCAAGAAGATCACGCACATTACGTGTGAGCCTATCTAATTTATAAACTAACACTAAATCAAAATAAGACAATTGTTTCATTAAATTTTGTAATGCCGGTCTTTTCATCGACCCTCCACTAATGCCAGCATCAGTGAATACTTTGTACTCGTTCCAGTCATGTATCTCACAATAGGATATGAGTTTCTTTTTTTGTTCATGAATTGAATATCCTTCGTTCGCTTGTTCAGCGCTCGAAACTCTAGTGTAAATAGCAACTTTCATTGTTTCATCTCCTAAAAAAAGTAAAAAATAATAAGGGTAGGCGTGCTACCCTAGAAAATATTGAATTTAAATAATACCGAAAACTTTTAATAAAACACCTATTAGTCCTACTCCAACTCCAACAAACCATTTTGTTTGTCTAGCTTCAAACTTACTTATTTTAGCATCCATTTTATCAGCCATTCTATCTGGTAATGAATCTAGTTTGTCGTCGATACGTTTTTCGAATTGTTCAAATACGTCTTTAGTAATATATTTATTATCCATCTGCACACCTCCGAGACTGTTGTTATTTGCTTTCATTGTACCATGTACAGGGGTGTGGTTGTTATGGTTAAGATTTGCAGGAAACTTACCGTCTGGAAATCTTAACTTAAGAAAATCTTCGTGAAGTGTCGGCTTCAAAGCATTATTTTTTTCTGTTTTATTCATCATTAAACTCCTTGCTATGATAAATAGGAATTTTAGTGGCGAATACTTCGTTTAATTGTTTGTTAGACATCCAATTTAGCATAGTATCTTTGTCAATATTATTTTCTTTAATTTCTTCTGGTAGTGCTATTACCTTTAATTCTTGGTAAATATTAGTGAAATCATACGCTTTGCTATTAGGTTCAAACTTATAAAGTGTGAATTGAATATTTTCATGCTTCTTTTGCATATTTTTTTCATCAAGATAAAGTGACCAAAAGTTTCTTAACTCAAAACCAATGTCTCCAGTTTTATCATAAAGCAAAATTACTAGATAGATTTCATTGTTATTGGAATAAGGGTTGTTAATTCTATCCAGCCCGCTCAGTGTAAATTTAACACCCAATTCTGCATGTTCGTAAAGTAGCGAAAAATCTAATAACGGATCATGTTCTGGTTTATCAGTTTGTCCTATGTAAAACTGCAAATTACTTAGTGTAGGTCTTATTTCTAAATTACTATTCCTAACTCCCATTCTACATTTCTCCTTTATTAGCTATTTGTTTCAATAACTCAATAATTTCATCATTCTGTTTAATGATTTTATCATTCTGTTTAATAAGTTCATCTTTTTGGGCAATAAACACAAAATTTTGTTTTAATTGAGTATCGTAAAAGACGAATTTCGCTTGTTTATCTAGATTAGTAGTGAACGACCCAATACCATTGTACACTTTCAATAAACTTGGTCTTATGTTTTGTTTTTGATATGCATATGAGGTAACGTCGGTTGCTTCTTTTATACCTTGACCGTTTAATTTTTTGTTTGCTTTTGATTCGTATTCTTCATTATTGCTTTTAAAGTTTTCAGATTTATAAAGTTGAATATCAAGTTCTTTTCCTTCTTTAAAATCATTTAATATCTTTCTTTTTTCATCTGTTGTCATTTTTTTATACATGTCGATTTTTCTATTACTTAATTTGCTGAACATTTTTGTTTCTGTCAGAATTTCTTTGAAAGTTAATTTATCTCCTGCCATTTTTTCACTTCTCCTTTACTTTTTACAACAAAGCGCCATATAGGCGCAATTAATCAAAAATTCGATAGTTATAAATAACTTTGCCTATCACTTCGATTTCATCAATAGAATCTAAATCGTAAGAATTAGTTTTAAATTCATCTGAATAGCTTACTGGGTCTAAATGTAGTTTTGTTTCAGTACGTCTCACACGCTTAACTGTATATTCGCCACCTAGACGTAATACAAGGATGTCATTGCTGTTAAGTTTATGATCACAAGACTTTCTATAATCATGGACAATTATATAAGAACCGTTAGCGAGTATTTTATTCATGCTATCACCATTTATTTGCAACGCTATGCATTCACTAGGTTTACGACCATTAAAGGCAAATGGGGGAACTTTTAATTTTTCGTTATCAATTGCAACCTCTTCGAAATTCCCAGCAGAAACTTTACCGAAATATGGAACCTCGATTTCGCTATCAAATTCTGGCAAAACAATTTCCTCAATTTCTCCTAATAGGTAACCTTTAGAAACATTGAACAAACTTGAAATTTTTTCGACCATACCCATTCTAGGTTCAGTTCTTCCGCTTTCCCACATTCTTATAGTACCTTCGGAAACATCTAATTTTCTAGCCATCTCAACTTTAGACAATCTATTGTTCAATCTGATTTCTTTTATGGAATTTTTGAAAGCCATTTTGTTTTCCTTCCTTATATATAATGTTTTTACACTTTTATTATACTATGAAAAATCGTAATTGCAACCCTTAAAATACGATTTACAAAAATAAAAATACGCAAATTTCTAAAATAATTACGAAAAATACTTGAAATCGTATTTAATTTACGATATACTTTAGTCAGAACTTAACAAGGAGGTTAAAAAATGAACTACATCAAACAAAGTCTGAAATTAGATGAATGGCGAAAGCGAAAAGGTTATACCCAGTCGTCTTTCGCTGAAAAACTTGGTATTTCACCATCTACTTATAACATTTGGGAAAATAACCCAGAAATGATTAAACCTAGAGATGCTTTTAGAATTGCCAAAGCATTAAATATCTCTATTGATGAGATTATTTTTTTAAAAGACGAATCGTATTTTAAATACGTTTTAGTCGAAGAAAAAGAACCACAAACAACTTAATAAGGAAGTGGAAAGTTTGAACAAAACTATTTTAACTGATGAAGAGTTACAAAAATGGTTCAACGGTTTGCTTTATGAGTGTAGACCAATAAAATTTTTCGATTTACTTCTAGAGGATTTTTTTAGTTCTTCTGATAAACCTAAAATAAATTTCATTGGTGGCATTAATGACAATCGTAACACGCTTCATGAAAATTTATTTTCTGCATTATATCCAAAATTAAAGAAGCAAGTACATTTTGGCACTGGTAAAGGTGGATATGAAAAATATCTTGCTAAAAGGTATACAGCGGATTTCTACGATGAAGAAAATGACATTATTTACGAAATTGATGGAGCAAGCCACAATACTGAATTACAGAAAATAAAAGATAAAATTAGGGATTATTTCTTTTGGCACGAATTAGGTATTAAAACTGTCAGATTAACTAATGAATCTGTTGAGAAAATGGCATGGGAAAGAATGTGCGCCTTAAATGAGGAGGGGAAGTTGAGTGAATGAAACCGACCAACATGTTTTTGATTATTCATTAATAGATAACGAAACAACGTTTAAATTAGAAAAATTCGAGCGACAACTTAACAGAATTTACAACAGTTATTCGGTCGATGTAGGCGAGGTTTTATATCACGCTCGAAAAGAATTATCCAACTATGGAGATGGAACATTTATTAAATGGGCTGAGAGTATAGGTTTTAAAGAAAGCTCTTTATACAACTATATTAACGCATACAAGTTTCTCCAAAAATTGGAGAAACCTGAAGAGAAAGAAACGTTTTTAGCTCAACCTAAAACAGTTCAATACGCTATGTCAAAACCGTCAGCTAAAGAAGAAGTTAATCGAGAAGTATTCAACGGAAACGTTAAAACTTCTCAAGAATATAAAGAAATGGAACGCAAAGCTAAAGAATACGAACAAAAACTCAAACAACGCGACGAACAAAACGCCCAACTCCAATCACAAGTGGAACAAGCGCAACGTTCAGAGTCAATTGCACGTAAGCAACTCGAAGATGAGCAGAATAGAGAACCAGAAGTGATTGAGCGAGAGGTTGTTAAAGAGGTTGTACCAGATGACGTTAAGCAACAACTCGAACAATTCAAACAAAAGTTCGAGCGTGAGAGTAACAACGCAAATGAACTTAGAGATGAGTTGCAACGCTACAGAAACAGTTTCAGTGACCCTAACCAAGCATACGAAGAAAAAGAATTAACTAGGTTAGAACGTGAATCAAGTATCAATGCACATAAGATAGCAATTAGTATACAAAACTTCATTAAAGAGAATTCAGTTGAAACATACAGATTAGATACAGTCATCAAAGCAAATCCAAAGTCGAAAGAAAGACTACAAGAAAATGTAGCATTGCTGAAAGAATTTACTAGCAATTTAGAAGCAATGTTAAACGGAAGAATCGTCGTAAATTAGGAGGAAATGGAAATGCAAGAAAATTTATTAAGAATTAATCCAAATGAAATGTATTTAACAATTGATTATTTATTAAAACAAATTCAAAAAAATCCAGACCCACAGTTGATTGAGGCAACTGCGAATCTGGTGAATGCGTATAAAAACGTCACTGATTAATTCGGAAAGAAATCAGTTCCAACGTTATTAGTTGTATTGATATTGAAATAAATGACTTTATTTAAATCAATAACTCTGTCCTTAGGTTCTAAAACGTGAATATAATCATTTCCAGTATGGTCGGTAGCCAATTTTCTGATTAATATTTTTTCGTTGTTTACTAATTTTAGAGTTAGAGAATCAATGTTTTCAATATCTAAATAACTAGTAATCAAATTTCTATTCATAATACGCACCTCCCTTCTTAAAGGGATAACAACATTATACACGAAAGAAGGAATTAAAAATGGCAAAACGCAAAGATGAACTAATCTTTTTACAAAATCATATCAAGCAAACAAACGAACAAGGACAGCAGTTAGAACAAATCATTGAAAGAATGTTAGACATGGAAGATCGAGTTGAAAACAGAGTTTCATATGTTGAAGACATGGTTGAAGAAATTAAGAAAGAAGTGCCTATCACTTACGAACAACAAAAAGAATTGCAGTCTATCGTGCAAACAAAAGCTAACCAATTCACTCGAGAATATTACAAAGATGGTTTCAAAGTCGAAAGTAAATATCAAAATGAATTATTCAAAAAGAAAAAAGGTCAATTCATTCGTGCAATGTGGACGCGATTAAAAGAATACTTCAATGTTCCACGTTATACAGCTATCCAAAAAGTAGATTACAACCGAACAAAACAATTTTTAACAATGATCGCATTCAAAGATTTTAAAACACACGAATTAGAAGATAAAGCTAGTTGGAATATTCCTGGGTTAGTAGAGGAGTAATACCCACAATCGAACAAACAACTTAAAAAAAACACATACTTTGTCGTGGAAAGCATGTGCTACGGAAATTTTGTTCGGTTCCAGTCGCCACGACTAACAGCTCAAGTTTTGCTGGTATCGTCCCCAGCCCTGTAATGAGCTTAGGTGTTCAATCAAAGTCTAGCGTCCCATAAGTTACTACCTTAAAGTGCGCATGCCTTTTTAACGCCTCAGTTGGCGATGGAGCACAACAAACGATGCCCTAAATTTAGATTTACTTATCTACAGAACCACAGGGTGATTTAAAACCTCGCATAAGCAAGGCCATCACCTCCCAGTTTATGTGGGGGTGGGATAAGTATATAACGAAATTCCGTTATAAGCAATAAGGAGTGATAAAGTTGTTGAACTTAAAGGAATTAAGAGAAGCGAAAGGATTAAGTCGTTATCAACTAGCTAAGAAAACAGGATTACAAAATTCAACTATCCGGTCAGCTGAATTAGAAAATAGCAATCCAGGTTTTCTAACAGTAAAGAAAATATGTGATGCATTAAAAGTTGATATCAACAAAGTAAAAGAAATCGAACAAACAACTTAACAGGAGGAATGACAAATGCAAGAATCGCAAAAACGTTTAAACAAAATTTTAGAAGCTATCAATGGCATGCCCAAATATGAATGGGACAGAATTGTGCAAGAAGTTGAAAAAGTATACAGCCATAAGACCGTCAAGGTGGAGCTTGACAGTCATAGCTGTGAAGTAATTAAGAAATTACTTAGTTAAAACTTTTAGAAGATAAACAACTTCCGAATAAAAGTTATTCAAAAATGATGAAAGGAAGATGTGAAATGCTAGTTACAAACATATTTTTGTGCATACATCTTGTACTAAATCTCGTTATATTGTTCTACCTCATTAAGTTTAATAACGAATAATTTACTCTTTTTAAATCGGTAGAATCTTTCGTCATCATAAAGTAGTTCACATATTGGTCAAGTATCGTTCTAACCATAATCGGAGGTATTACTCCGATAGCAGAACCGACAGAAACCTTTTTTACAAATTTTGCAGAAGGAGAAATAAAAATATGATTGAGCGATTCATTGAATACACTATTGTATTTCTCTGTATCTACGTCATCTATTGGATGGGCAGAATCGACGGTTTTACCAAGAACAGGGACATCGACAGTATCGACAAAAGACTTTCTCAAATGAGTGCTAACTTTGCGGACTTCATCCTCCGGAAAGCTGTTAGAACTTATGAATTCATCAAGAATTTTTTCAGAAAATAAATTAGTTTTGAACATTGGATGATTCTTAGTTACTCGATGCATATAGAAAGCCCAATCAGATAATTTCGATTGGTTGATTCTAAGATCATTCATAGTATTCACGACTTTAGCGTAAGTCTCAATAGGCAATTTAGACAAGATAGCTTGATTTTTCTTTATTAAATCTAACTGTCGTTGAGTGAGATTTATATTATTCATAATTATCCACCTCCTTTCACTAGGAGATAACTAAATTATACACGAAAGGAATGGTAGTAATGCCACCACACATTCAACAAATGCTTTTCGATTTCGCACTTGAGCGAGGATATATACAAAAAATTATAGAAATGGAGCAAAAACATGAGTCAAGAAATGATTGATTACTGGGCCACTTTTATGTATGAACGCGTTGGTAAAAAAATACTAGAAAAGGAGGGGTTGAAATGAGAAGTTTAACAATCGCTTTAATCACATTCATACTTATTTCAATTATAACAATGGTCATTTTTGAAATTTACTTTACAACAGGATTAGTCCTAAGCGCAGCAATAGCGACAGTAGCTTATTGGTTTTATAGCAGACATTTTTTCGATAAAAAAACTGCTACTTGCGACAACAAGTAACAGTAAAAGAAAAAAACATTTAAGAAATACAACTAATTTAAATATACGAAAAGAAACGGAGGTCGTCAAGTTGAGACATAAACTATTACAAATAGCGAACGAACTTAACAAACATATATTGCATAGCGACGAAGAAGTTAGAGTAGAGTTTCAAAAATTCTCAGATGGAGAAGTAGGGATATTTCTTTTTCACCACTCAGACAAATATAAGCGTGGTTGCAAGCATATAAGCTTCTTTGAATATCACTCTATCGAAGAAGTACAACGCAACTTTGAAATAGCAAAAGGTGTTATAGCAGGGGAGTGCTTGGTTGATGAAACAGACAATTACTTACTTAATCAAGCGTAAAGACGACAATTTATTTGTCACTAATAGACCAACTGAAATAAACGACACCATCAAATATTCAACAGATAGACGAGATGCAAGAGAATTTGCAGGACTAGAAGATGTGAGTATCGACATGACAAAACATACTGCAATTAAAAAAACAGTAACTGAAACAACTGAATACGAGGAGGTTGAGTATGACTGAACAACTTAATTTATACCAAAAAATAGCAGACGTTAAAGCTAATATCGACGGATTTACCAAAGATACAAAAAGTTACAACTACTCTTATGTTAGTGGTTCGCAAGTATTGCACAGAATTAGAAACAAGATGATTGAACATAATTTATTACTCGTACCAAAAACATCTGATGAAAATTATAAGCAAATCGAGGTTACCAGATTTAACAAAAAAGCATCTCGAGAAGTTACTACATCAGAGTTTGTTGTTGAGATGAACTTAACTTATTTATGGATTAACGCAGACAAACCGGAAGAGCAACTTGAAGTAAGTTTTTATTCTGTAGGACAACAAGATGACGTGTCTAAAGCACATGGTACAGCGCTAACATATGCAGAACGTTATTTCTTAATGAAATTCTTCAACATTCCAACCGATGAAGATGACGCAGACGCAAAACAAAAACAAGAAAAATACAACAAAGCTAGTAGCAACACAATAGGCGTTTTAAAACAAGAAGTATATCAATTTGTAGCTTTAATGAAATCACTAGGAAAAGAAGTCACGCAGCAACAAGCTGAAAAAACTTTCGGAATACAAGAATATGCGTCTATGACAGAACAACAAGCAGCAAACACAATTAATAAAATTCAAACTATGGCTAAAAAATATAAGGAGAATGAACAATGAACACAGTAAATTTATTAGGTAATTTGGTAGCAGACCCAGAATTAAGAGGACAAAAAAACAACGTAGCTAACTTTAGAATTGCAGTACAACGACCATTTAAAAACAAACAAACTAATGAATATGAAACAGACTTCATCACTTGTGTTGCTTTTGGTAAAACAGCAGAAATCATCACTAACAACTTTAAAAAAGGTAACAAAATTGGAGTAACTGGATCAATTCAAACAGGCAGCTATGAAAAAGACGGGCAACGTGTGTATACAACAGATGTAGCAGTTAACCAAGTTACATTTGTAGAACGTAAGAATAGCAATGCGCAATCAAGCAACCAACCACAACAAAATAGACAAGCACAAAGTGGTAACAACCCATTTGACAATGGTTTAGAAGAATTTTCAGATCTCCCGTTTTGATTGGAATGGTGTAAATGCCAATAATTAAAAACTACATCAGGCAAGATGACGGTACTACAACAGTTGTCATTGAGGGCGTAGATATTGATAACAAAACGTCACTACTGCTTGATAACGGCTTAGATGTTGAATGTGAAGTTAAGCCAGTAGACCCATTTAAAATCACAGATAAACAACTGGGTGGATGTAGACGAACGACTAAACAGAATGCTGAAAGGAGAAAAATGTGAATAAATTATTAATTGATGATTACCCCATACAAGTATTGCCGAAATTAGCAGTCGAAATTGGTTTGAATGAAGCGATCATACTACAACAAATGCATTATTGGTTGAATGCTTCTAATCATAAATACGATGGCAAAAAGTGGATTTACAATTCATATCCGGAATGGCAAAAACAATTTCCTTTTTGGTCATTAATCACTATTAAAAGAGCCATCTATAGTTTAGAAAAACAAGGTTTATTGCATATAGGCAACTATAACAAAGCGAAGTTCGACAAAACTAAATGGTACAGCATTAATTATCAAACTATAGAAAGTATGATACGACCATCGTATCAAAATGATACGACGAGCGTATCAAAAAGAGACGATGGAGTGTATCAAAATGATACGACCAATACCAGAGACTACACAGAGACTTCTTCAGAGACTAACAACAATAGCGCAACTGACGTTACGCGTGAGCGTTTTGAGGAGTGGTGGAAACTTTACGACAAGAAGAAAGATAAGAAATTAACGTTTTCTAAATTTAAGAGTTGTCTTAAAAAGCATTCCTTCGAACAGATCATGCAAGGGACTAGAGAATATATAAAAACCATTAAAGATAAACAATATCAGAAATACCCCAAAACATTTCTTACTAATGAAAGCTATATGAATGACTATAGCGAAGAAATGCCACAAGAAACTAGCAATCAATACACTGACGCATTTGAACGTGCTGCACAATCACAAAATATGGAAAATCTACCGTTTTAAAGGAGTGGTGAGATGGAGGCTTTCCAGAAACTAGCAAAACAAGCAGGTTTTAAAAACAAGATAGTTAAACAGGAATTTGGTTTGAAGTGTAATGACTGTGGTCGAATGTATGACTATTACGAATTTGATAATGGTCAAGTAGTTAAAGACGGTTGCGACTGTGAAATGATTGCACTAGCTAAACAATCTACCGAAAACTATCACAAGAAACAACGTAAATCTAAGGCAGAAAAGATATTTAAACAATCGATAATTAACGACAATTTAGCACAAGTTACATTTGAGAACTACGAACCTACATCAGAAAAGTTAAAGTATGCTAAAGGTTTGTGCGAAAGGTATGCCCGTAATTTCACTTTAGATAATAAACAATCACTATTAATTCAGGGCTCATTTGGTACAGGTAAGTCACATCTATCTATGAGTATTGTAAAAGAAGTTAAGGCAAAAGGTTACACAGTGCTTTATATGAATGTACCTCAGCTTATTTCCACAATTAAAAATACCTACAACAACAGAAATGGTATGACTGAACAAGAGCTAGCACAAATTATTAGTGATGTTGATCTAATGGTGTTTGATGACTTCGGTATCAACATGAATGAATTTGCGACAAGTAAGATGTTCGAGTTAGTCGAAAGCAGAGTAGGTAAACACAATATATTTACAACTAACCTAGATGAAAAAGAAATGACTAGAAATAAAGATATGCAACGTATAT
>OBUW01000786.1_pt1 | contig 11611 bp, 7 predicted proteins | sample 1475761 | NCBI WGS metagenome assembly OBUW01 (sample SAMEA2579908, study PRJEB22360) | human gut metagenome | biome: human gut; feature: human-associated habitat; material: faeces | place: Denmark | collected 2008/2010
AAAATATGATTCATTTTAAACAAAATAGTCTATATTCTTCAACATATATATAACCTTTTGCAGTGATGCCTGAACAATATGAACGAATAAAAACTTTTATCGAAAATCAAAATAAAATAACGATGCCCTCTTTGTCGGATGATCAATTCAATATTCTGAATCGACGATTAATTGAAAAATATACAACTCATCAACTCGCTATGATTAGTTATTTTAGAAATGGTACAATTCATTCTATCGTTGCTTATATTAAACGTATTGATACTTTAAAGCGGTATATTACAATTAGTAATGAAAATGGCTCACAAACAATGCAACTCGAATTTGCAGTATTATGTCACATTGAATAATAAAAACGAGCGAGAATTGAACTCAATTCCGCTCGTATTTCTCATTTATTTACTTGTTGTGACACCTTCATAGCCAATATCTACTTCTACTGTTCTTCCATGTGTGATAACAAAAGAAACAATTAATCCATCTTTCTTAGGTTGATATTCGAAAATACCACTTTTTTTATCACTTGGAGTACCCTTTACTTTTTTAAAGTCTGAGCCATACGCTTTTTTCAATTGATTATATGTCAAATCCCCTTTAACACTAAATTGAACTTTATTCGCCTTTTTACCATCTTTACTTACACCAGTAAATGTTTGGTTATATTTTTCAAGTTTTTTATTACTATGCACTTTTTCAAATTTTATTCCATTCATTGTTACATTTCCATATTTAACTGCTTTAATAAACTGTTTATTGGTTACAAATTTTGCGTCTTTATCTACATACCCGTTATATACATAATATGGCTTTGTAGCTGCATGCGCTGTATCCTCGATTGGTAAAACAGTTGTACTTACGCCTAACATTGTCCCAAATGCTAAAGTAACTGATGCTATAGATTTAACTATTTTATTCATGATTGTCCTTCTTTCTCTAATGGATTTTTATTTCACTATTATTATCTCATACTCTTTGTCTTAATTCACTGTACTTTAGATGTATCTATCACAGAATTATGTAAATAAAATGTAATATGATTTGGTTATATACATACTACCTATTTGTTGAACTTTGATTATAATAAACTAAAGAAATGAATTAAAAATGGAGGACTATCATTTGAAAAAAATATTAGCAACTATAGTCATTATATTACTTATTGTGGCATTAGGATTTTCAGTCTTTTTTGCAGCCACTCATTCCAATCAATCTGACTCAAATCAAACACAATCTAATAAAAAGAAAGATAAAAAAGAAACTACTTCTGAAAGTCATACAGTTCAATCTAATGAAACAAGTCAGTCTGACAATGGTACCACTGCGCAATCTGAGCCAACCAGTCAATCAATACAAGAACAACAACAAACGACGCAACGTCCCTCTACTGTTCAGACTACACAGCCAAAAACAAGTGAATCATCAACTACGTCACAATCACAACATCGTTCAGAAAGTAACACATCAAAACAACCCACATCTCAAAGCACAGAAGACAAACCATCTTCAGAGCAAACATCAACTGAACAACCTTCAACAGAAGAAAAACCTTCATCGCAACAAAGTACGAAGTCTTCTACTGAAAGTCATACTCATCGTAGTAGTGAATCTAATAACAAATCTAATTAAAAATAATAGCCTGACTGATAATGATGTTTCATTATCAATCAGGCTATTTTATTTTCTATTCTGTTACTTTACTTTCTTCTACACGTTTTGCAATTTTAGTCATAATTGGATCTAAGAATGGTTTAGCAATAAATCCAATTAAGAAGAAACCAAGACCGAAGAGCCCAAATATAATTAATTTTGTAATTAAAATTTCTGGTACAATACCACCTACAACTTCACGTAAACAATCAATTAAGTACGTAAATGGTAAGTAAGGTGAAATGTTTTGGAAGAACTTAGGTAGTGTAACTACTGGGAAGGTACCGCCACCGCCTGCAATTTGTAATACTAAAAGAATGATGGCTACCGCTTTACCTGGGTTACCCAATATAGATACACACGTATAAACAATGGTATTAAACACTATGGCTCCAAATAATGCAACGAGTACAAAGAGCAATGGTGATTCTACTTGCGCATTAAGTAAGAATAAGTCACCTGTTGTAACAATGAGGGTTTGTAATACACCCATCAAGATAAAGAACATTCCTTTACCAAGATATTCTTGCCGTTTCGTTAACTGATCTGCTAATTCTTCATGTTTGTTATGCACTGTTAATAAACTCACTAATAATAAAGCGCCTACCCAAATGGATAATGCTGTATAGAATGGTGTCATCCCTGAACCATAATCTCTGACTGGGAAAACATCCACAGTTTTCTTATTAATTGGGTTTGCGATAACATCTGCTTGTTTTTTCAAATCATTTTTTAGACTATTAACAAGCTTATCTACTGCATCGTCATCGTCCAATTGATTGAATATATCATTAGCCTTATTTAAATCTCTTTCGATACCAGGTAATTTTGTTTGTGCAAAGTTCGCTAAATTCGCTAAAGCTTCTTTTGCTTTTGGTTGATTCTCATCTAATAAATCTACTGCATTATCATACTTATCAAATAATGTTGGTAAGTTAGCATTAACAGTAGCTGTTGCATTCGCAAGACGTTGTTCTAAATCAGGTAAATCATTACGTACAAAGTCTGCAGCTTTTGCTACATTTTTTCGTACTGTTGGGAAGTAATTTTTAGCAGTTTGAGTTGCTTCAATATATCCCGCTTCAAGTGATGGTAATTCACTTTGAAGTGTTGCAATACGAGTTTGACCATTACCTACAATATCTTGACCTGCTTGAATCACTTGATTAATCGTATTTAATTTAGATTGCACATCTGATAATACAACTTGGCCTTCACTTAATTGTTTTGTAATATCATTAGAAACTACAAGTAAACGATGATTTAAATTATCTTTAATGTAATCTCTATAACTACCTAAACCAGAATTTAAAGCTGGCAAGCTTCTTAATACATTAATAGACTCCGCACTACCTTTACCACCACTTGATAATGCATCAATCAATTGGTTAGTAGAACGTAACGTATCATTAATACGGTTATTGGTACTTTCGATTCGTTTAATTTGTGGTGCTAAATTCACATGTTCACGTTGTTGTAATTCTTTTAATACATCAATCAATTGTTGATTGTATTTTGAAGTGTTTTCTAAACGTCCTTTAATATTTCGAAGCATGTCATTATATTCTGTTGGACGATTAGAGGCAATGACACCATACGTTATATCTCTTAATGCTTTTACATCAGATTGTGATGCCTTAGCTTGCTTATCCGCATTTGAAGATAATGCAAGTAATGCTTCAGCAAGTCCACTATTCATTGATTTAACATCTTCATTCGAAAGAATCTGACCATTAGGTAATTGATCATTATTCGAACTATTACTTAGTTTTTGAATCGTATATTGAGGCATACCGTTGTCATTAGTTGTCGCACTTTGTTGTCGTAAATTATTATTCACATTACCATTAACTGCTTGTGCTCGCCTAGTTGCCTCTTGATAATCCCCAACACGTTGCTTAGCCATACCTAAATAACCTTGCGCATCATTAAGTTGTTGATTCGCTAAGTCTAATCCTTGACTCGCAATCTCTACCCCTCTATTAATTTTAGGGAATGTCTGAGGAATATCATCTGCTGCTACATTCACTAATTTCTGAATGTTAGGCATATATTCATTCAATGCGAGAATTAATTTTGCTTTTTGATTTAAAGAAGGAATCGCTGCATTGACATCATTTAATTTTTGTTGAGCATTTAAAATATCATCTTTATAGGTATCTAAATCACGGAATTGATTCGCATATTGATCAAGCTGATCTTGATGATCATTAAGATAAACAATTCTATCTGCAATTTTATTCAATTTAGGTAAAGATTGATGGGCAGTATAGACTGCATTTTTAATTTTATCGATAGTTGGTACTTCGTCTTCAATTTGAAGACCTACTTTATTTGCTGCTTTCAATAATGCTTTCGTTACAGTAGTATTAAATTGTTTATTGGCTTCATCAACAATAATTGTCGAACCGGTATCAGTCATTTTAGGGGCGACAGCATTAATTTTTTGGTTCACTTTATATGTAATATCTGCTTTTTCCGGATGTTTACGAAGTGTTCCCGTAATTTGATGTGTAAATTTCTTAGGTATATAAATTCCTGCATAATATTTACCCATTCGTATTTCATGATCTGCTTTCTCCCGACTGACAAATTGCCAATCAAATTTATCATTGTTCTTCAATGTGTCTTCGAGCGTATTACCTACATTAATTTTCTTACCTCGAATTTTATCGCCTTGGTCTTCGTTTACAACTGCCACTTTAATATGACCTGTATTACTATATGGATCCCACATTGCCCATAAATTAAACCATGCGTAAAATGAAGGTAAAATTGCCAAACCGCCTAGAATTACCCAAGCAGCAGGTGTTTTAGCGACACGCTTTAAGTCTGTCAAAAATAGTTTAAACGCGTTCTTCATTTTCACTCTCCTAAAAATGAAATATTAAGAATTTATATCAATATGATTTAAAACATTGTTTTTTATATCGTAGAATTAGTATAATACTTTTATCACGAATGCCATAATTAGTTGATATACGTCAACAATTAAAATGGTACTCATGCATTATAGCAGAAAATAATTTTAGCGACAAAACTAATGCTACGTTAAAATACGATAGAAATCGTCTGACTTAAGACGGATTTATAAAATATATTATACAAAATTAAGGAGCGTTTATTGATGTCGAAGCAAAAATTTATGATATATTTGCTAACTACAACTCTGGTTTTACCAACATTTACATCTAGTGTTGCTCAAGCTGAAGAGAATACAAAAGAAACTAAAACATCTGAATCAAATAATGAGGATTCAACTTCTACATCAGAAACAACACATACTGAAAGCAATGAAACTCCATCTTCAGAAGATTCAACTTCTGATAGCTCTGATAATAACAAGCCAGACTCTCAGTCAAAAGAAAGTCAATCAGACACAGTTTCAAATGAAGATGCCTCTTCTCATTCTAAACCATCATCAACACATTCGAAAAATAATCGTTCATCTAATACTAAAGATGAAGATACGTATCATACACCCTTATCTGTATTTAACATGAATGATTCAAATCATTCATTCTCATCAAATTTTTTAGATCCTAGTCACTTTGAAAATGGCTTTAGTTTAACAAGTTTGATTTCATCTTTATTCCATTTTGATGATGATATTTCTAAATATGAACATGTTGAAAGTGATTCATCTTCATCTAATACTAATGATGACAAAAATGCAACGAATACAACTTCTTCAGATGAAGATCGTACTGAATCATCACAGCAACACACAACAATCGATGCATCACCTCAAGACTCATCTGACAAGTCAAATAGTCATACCACATCATCAAATCAATCTGATGTACTAACAGAAAATAATCAATCAGATCAACCGTCTGAGTCATCATTTAAATATAGTAACAGTAATAACAATTATTCAACTGATGATTCTAGCGTAAGCAAAGCCTTAGATTCATTGAATCAATTAGCTTCAGATTTAAATGATTCTAATACTAATGAGTCCTCGACATCTGAAAATAGCAATCAATCAACATCACAGCAAACAACAAAAAATACAACATCTCAAACCTCTCAAGAAGAGCAAGCAACACCTAATAAAGATCGTCAACAATCAGAGGATGTACTAGATGCGCTTCTTGATAAATATAGTGATAAAGCAACACAAACACATAAAGACTATACATCATCTAAAAAAGACAGCACATCTCAAGCATCACAAAATGAAGATTCAAAAAAAGATACATCAACAACTCAAGACCAACTAGACACAAATAAAGACAATCCGCAATTGCCAACGGAGAAACAACTAAAACATAAACAAGAAGCACCACAATCATTTGAAAATGATTTTAAACAAAGTAATACACGCGCTATAAGTTTATTCCAAGACGTACCACAATTAGATGGGAACAATGTTACTAATGGAAAGATGGCAGTGGTAGAAAATAAAGCAACACGTGAATTTATTACATCTATTGCTAAAGATGCGCATAAAATTGGGCAAGATAATGACATTTATGCTTCTGTCATGATTGCGCAGGCCATTTTAGAATCAAGTTCAGGTAATAGCGCTCTTGCACAAGCACCAAACTACAATTTATTCGGTATGAAAGGTAGTTATAAAGGCGCTTCAGTTAACTTCAATACACTTGAAGCTAGTAGCGATAATCATATATTTAGTATTAATGCTAGTTTCCGTAAATATCCAAATCTTAAAGCTTCATTAAAAGATTATGCTGATTTAATCAAACACGGTATTGACGGTAATCCTACAATTTATAAATCATCTTGGAAAAACATTGCACCAAGTTATCGTTCAGCAACACGTCATTTAAGCCAAACTTATGCGACTGATCCAAACTATGCAACAAAATTAAATAGCTTAATTGAACATTACAATTTAACTGATTTTGATAAGAAACACATGCCTGATTTAGATAAATACTCAAAATCAACAGGAAGTAGTGGCACAGATGTTTCAGGAAGTGCATTTAAGCCATTTTCAATTTCAGATGTTGCTTCACCGTATCCATATGGTCAATGTACTTGGTATGTGTACGAACGTGTTCAACAATTTGATAAACATGTAGGCGGTCATTGGGGCGATGCACATAACTGGGATAATAGCGCTGAAGACGCAGGTTATAGTGTAAGTACAACCCCTAAAAATCATACAGCTGTTGTATTTGAAGCAGGTCAATCTGGAGCAAGTGGGTTATATGGTCACGTTGCTTTCGTTGAAAAAGTCAATGATGATGGATCAATCATTATTTCAGAATCAAATGTAAAAGGATTAGGTATTGTATCATATCGCCAAATTGATGCGGATACTGCCTCATCTTTACACTATATTCAACCTAAATAAATGCATAACAAAAGCCATTGAGTTTCAAAAATTTGAAACTCAATGGCTTTTTTATTATGAATATACTAATACTTGGGCAACTAATAAGCCACCGCCAAAGATAAATACAAAAACGACAATTGGCCATACAAATTTAAACCAATGTGAATATTTCATATCCAACATTTGTAATGTAGCCATAATCAATCCTGTTGGTGCTAAAAATAGCATCGCATATTGTCCAAATTGATACGCTGTAACAATCACAAATCGAGGGATACCTACTGTATCAGCAAGTGGTGCAAATATTGGCATCGCCAGTACAGCTAATCCTGATGATGAAGGAATAATAAATCCTAGGAAGAAAAAGATAATCAATAATACAAGAATAAACAGTGGTCCATTCACATGTTTTACAAGTGATGATGAAAAATTTAACACTGTATCTGAAATCAGTCCATCATTCATAATCCTATTAATACCACGTGCAAGACCAATGATTAATGATACGCCTACTAAGCTTGATGCACCATTAACAAATGCATCGACCACTTTTTTCTCACCTAATCCATTCTTACCTAATGCGACAATAAGCATAATCACAATGGTAAAGGCTAAAAACATAGACGCCATAATCGGGAACCACCATCCCTGAGTCATGACGCCCCAAACCATAATTGGGAATGGCAAGATAAAGAGTATTAAAATAATTTTTTCACGTAAGGTAAAGATACTGTCTTCACCATTATTCTTAATCACTGACCATTGTCTTTCAAACTTCACTTTATCATCATAAGTGTATGATCGTTTCGGATTTTTTTTAATGCGTTTTGCATACCAGTATAAATATCCAATCGTAAAGATGGTTGCTACAATAAGTCCAGCAATACGCCAATATAATCCATCTACAAATGTTGTTCCTGCAGCATTAGAGGCAATGACTACTGAAAAAGGGTTAACGGTTGAAAACGTACTCCCAATAGAACTCGCCAGAAAAATAGATCCTACACATATAATAGAATCATAGCCCATCGCTATAAAAATAGGTACCAGAACTGGATAGAAAGCGACCGCTTCTTCTTCAATACCACATAACGTTCCACCTAAAATCATTAAGATAGATACCATAAAGACCAGTAAAAATTCATGTCCTTTAGTTTTTTTAGTTAATGCTAATAATCCCGATTCAAAAGCACCACTCGTTTGTACGACGCCTATTAAACCACCAAGCACAAGAATAAATACCATGACATCGACAGCTTCAATCGTTCCATTTACCATACTTGTCGTAATTTGATCGGGACCCGCTGGCTTTTGTTTCAAGCGCTCGTAAGTTCCAGGAATCGATATCGGTTTATTGATAGCACCTGATTTAAATTGATTCACATCAATTTTGACACCTAATTTATCAAGTTGCTCTTGTGTCCCTGGGACTGTCGTTGTTTTATGATGTGCATCGACAATCTTAAATTCATGCGCTCCTGCATTATAAGAAAGCTTAGAATACGCACCTGCTGGCACAATCCAAGTTGCTAACACCGCAATAATGGTTAAAATAAATAATATTGTAAATGCACCAGGCATTTTTAATCGAAACCGTTTTTTCTCTTTGTTATCAGATACTGTATGAGATACACCTTCACCGTGTTCCATGCTCCCCACCCCTTTAATCTTAATCACTTCAATATGTACTACGTCATAATTACAATTGAGTCATTTTAAAATTGTTTTTTCACACTTTAAGTTTATGTCTAATGCATATGACATTCAATGATGATGTAAAGTAAATTGATTACTATTCATACTTTGGATACATCTTTTACATATGTTGAGTTGTCCATTTTAGTGCAACAACTCAATATATAAAAATAGAGTAAATAATTAATGTTCAATGGCATTAATTATTTACTCCTATTTATTTGGTTTAGTTATTAGATTGGTGATGTTTACGACGACTGAACCATACAAGTGCCCCGCCTGCAATAGCAATCACTGCTGCAATCGGAATCCAGTTTTTCTTAATAGCTTCACCTGTTGCAGGTAATGATAAATTTCCATCACTATTAAATAAACCGCTAAGTAAACCATCATCGCCTAAATGACCTAATGATAAACCTTGTGTTGGATCAGGAATATCACTTATACCATCAAGTAAGCTGTTTCCATTTGTTAATCCATCAAGCAAACTACTACCTGAAGGAAGATTGCCTAATAGACTTGAACCAAGATTTGAACCACTTGTGTTACCCGTAATACGATCTAATAATGATGGGCGATTTACAATTGGATCAAGAATATAATTTAATCTATTTTTGGCTTGACCTAAGCTATTTTGAAGTTGTAATAAGTCATTTGCTTTACCATTAATTGTACTTTTCACTAAATCCAAAGCATTCGCTTTGTCAGATTGTACTCTTGAAATAATATCAGCTAAAACCTTCGCTTTTGCTTGGTTTAATTTTGTTGCTAACATTGTTTCAATAGCTTGTTTACGATTAGACGTTTTATCTAAAATATCATTTAAAATATCATCACTAGACACAAGACCATGTTGATTAAATGCTTGTTTTAAGCGATCAACAATTTGTGAATTTGTTAAATGGTCATTGGCTAATCGTTTCGCAATAGTAGCCGCTTCATTTTGCCCTAAACGTGTAGATAAAATTGTTTTTAATAAATCCTCTTTATTAGTAGCTTGTTCTAACATAGATTTTAAAATGTCATCACTCGTTGTTGAAGTTAATCCATCAATTTGTTTCATAATCTGATCTGCAATTTGTTTATCAGACTGCCCTTTTGTTTTAATATTTTTCAAGATGTGTTGTGCTTCATTTTTACTAAACACGCTGTTTAATATATCTTCAACTGCATGTTGTTTGTCAGACGCTTGTTGCAAACGATTAAGAATAATATCACGGTTATTCTCTATATTTTTACGTACAGTTTCAATGTCATTATCAATAGCTTGTTTATCTTTTTTCGCTAAATCAGCTTGATTTTGAATTTTATCACGTAAATCAGATAATTGATCTAATTTACGATTGATATATAAATGACTGGCATCATCTTTACTATTTTCAATTTTAGCAATAGCTTGATTAATTTTTTCAGTTTCTGATAATTGGTGATTCACTTTATCAAATTGATGATGTCGTACATCTGTATCTAAGTCTTGATCTTTATGCGTATTGTTTAATTTAGCTAATTCATCTAATACATGATGGTTTGAATTAGAATGTGTTGTGTCTTCTGTTGTTGGCGCTTCTTGAGTGCTAGATGATTCAGTTGTCGCCTCTTCAGTATTATTGTCATCACTTGGTAATTGGTTTGAATTGTTTTCTTTTGAACTTTCCATGTCTTTTTTAGCACTATCGATATCATTTTTAATACTATCTAATTTATCAACAATAGACGTTTCTGATTTAGAAGAGGTTGGTTGATTTGAAGGATCCTCAGTTGTTGGTGCTTCTTTTGATGATTCTTCCGTAGTGGATTCCTCTTTCGTTACTTCATCAGTTGTGTTTTCAGAAGTATTTGATTCAGAAGACGAAGATTCATTTGATGTTGTTGCATCTTTTTGTTGACCGCTATCAACTTTATTAGATAGAACATCTAAATCTGATACGATGTTATCTAAATCATTTGATATATTAGATGTATCATCAGCAGAAGTGTCGTGACTTGTTGTAGCTTTTTCTTCTGTTGACGCATCTTGAGTGCTAGATGATTCAGTACTATTATCCTTGTTTGAAACGTCCGTTGTGTTTTCTTGTGCTGTTGCTTTATTTTCTTTTTTCGCTTCTTTGATTATATTTTTAATTTCAGTCTGATTTTTAGCACTTTCAATATCTTCTTTATAACTTTTTAACTCAACTGCACTTAAATGTTTTAGTTGCTTAATGTCTTTTTTCGCTTTATTAATTGCATCTTGTAAATCTTTTTGAACATGTGTTGAAGTTTCAGAAGTTGCTGTTTCTGCATCTTGTGTTGCTGCAAATGCATCTTTAGTAAACCCGTAACCTACAAGTGAACTACTTAATATTAAAGCTGAACATGACACTTTTAAATACGAACTTAACTTCGACATTTTACGATTTTCGTTTTGCGTATTTTTATTCATTAATGCCACCCTTTTTTAGTGATATTCCATTTCATTATATAACATTTTACATAAAACTTGAATGTCTTATTATATTTTTATTTATTCGTTTTAATCAAAGATTAAACATCATTAACTATTATATTTTTAAGCGTTTTATATTCATTTTTCGAATATTCGTTACCTCTACTGAATACTGATATTGACCTGTTAAATCAATCAGCGATAAAAACTTATTATGTCCTGCGCCTGTATCTATAGATAGTTCATTTTTATTTTTATAAATGTCGTCTTTTTTTAATCCATAGCGATAATTCGGTACATGGCCATGAACTAGATATTTATTTTTAGGAATCTGACGATTAAGCGAATGTGAATAATGCCCAGTAGTATATTCTTTAATCTGCTTATTCAAAGGTTTATTGGTATCTATTCCTGCATGTGCAAAAATATAATTACCAATCACTTCAACAGCAGATAATTCACGTAAGAACGCATGCCAACGCTTAATCTTTTTATCTTTACTATTTAACCAGCGCATTTCATGGTTACCTGCTAAA
>OBUW01000790.1_pt1 | contig 11563 bp, 2 predicted proteins | sample 1475761 | NCBI WGS metagenome assembly OBUW01 (sample SAMEA2579908, study PRJEB22360) | human gut metagenome | biome: human gut; feature: human-associated habitat; material: faeces | place: Denmark | collected 2008/2010
CTGTTGATTGGAGACCTCAATGGACTATTAACGGATTCCAAAAGAAGGTTTCCTGATATTAGACTGTCATGTGAGGCTGCAATTAAAGTACTAAAAAGTTATTCACTAGTAGTCCCAATTCAAGAGATTAATAAAGAGGATCACAAAGAGGAAATATTGAAACCGTTTATTTTATCTTGTAAATCAGGAAACATCAAATTGACTAATATTTCAATACCAGTGATTCACAAATTAATATTGGCTCATTTGATTCCTGAACTGGATATTACTCAGGTATTACTATGTTTACTGGAAGCTTCTAATTTAGCTGTTGACATTCAATTGAGAATCTTACAATGTTTACCGGCATTGATGCAAAAGTATTCAATAACAGGAACAAATTTACTTGACATGTTAGCCATATGTTCTAGTTTGACAGCGAATAATAAATCCTCAATGGTGGTAAATACTGCTTCAGCAACATTGCAACAATTGTTTACAAATATATATGATAGTATTGGTGAAAGTTCTAATGAAAAGAAGAAAGAGCATGAAGTGGTGATAGATAATGATGAAACCGTGAAGTTAGATTCATTGTCGCATGAAGGGTTTTTAATATTTCAGGATTTATGCAACTTTATTGATAATGAATCACCCACTTATTTGAAAGACTCTATACACATAAAATTATATTCAGTGCTTGAAGTTGTGGAGAGCATTGTTCATGGGCATCAAGTTTTATTTCAAACTCATAAGGAATTGACTTACTTGTTGCGAGTACGACTTTTCCCATCAATGTTGAAAATCTTAAATTCTGTCACAAAAAACTTCCCATTAGTGAATAGAACAATAAGAATTATGAATGTTCTATTATCAACCCAATTAGAAAACCTCAAGATAGAGAGTGAAATTGTCTTGTCCTTTTTCTGCCATTTGTTAATTGATGGAGGAGAAACGGAGGAAAGCGAATCTAATTGGGAAAAGTACATGGTTCTTGAACTACTCAAAAATTTGTTTAGTGATTTTCTGGTACTTAAATTAATTTTTCAACAATTTGATTATAATAAGCTGATGAAGAATGTATTGAAAGAATTATTTAGTGTGTTTATGGTATATTTACAAAAAAGCAACACCATTGTTGATGACATTGTCAGACCAGTTTCAAGATTGGCTCCAGGTACCTTTTCAACTGATGGATCTAGTTCTAGTGGTTCTGCTTTACATGGCTCCAACGGCAATTATTTATCACGTACAACTTCAAATTTGAAACCACTGGTCCTTGATCATTTGGATAAATTAGAACCACCTGGCAATATTCCATCTACGTATGGGATTTATTTGATTTATCAAATATTAATACTTTTTTCTGATGGTGTGGCTAATTTTGTTTATAATTTGAACGATGAATCTAAAGATCCAATTAGTTTAGAAGCTGATGTCGAATTAGCAAATGCATTGATCGAAGGTTGTGGTGTTGATGTTAGTTTATTATACGAGAATTTCATTTACACGTCAATGGATGATGATAGTTTTAATATATTGATTAAGTCGTTTCAAAAATTCACCCATGCCACTGGCTTATTAGGAATAACAGCCACCAGGGATCGTTTGTTAGTGATTTTGGCAAAGGCAATCATTAAGAATACCAGTAAAAATGATACCAATGAAATAAATTCACAATCGCATTCATCGGGGTCAATGTTGCAAGAACAGAAAAAACATTTGTTAGCATTTGGTGGATCTTTGGTTGAATCCATAAGCACGTCAATTGCTGGAGAAGGGAGTAATGAAACAAATCAAGCGAATACTTCTAGTACTTCCTCTACTAGATCGACACCGGTGGCTGCATCACATAGTGCCTTAACTTCAAGGTATTTTAATTCACGCCATGTTGTTTGTCTTCGAGTATTGGTTAATACTGCAATATCTTTAAAATCTACATTACAAGACTCTTGGAATATTATTTGGATTGCCCTTCAATGGTGTGGGTATTATCTCAATGGACCTGATCAGTTTAGTCCATATTTCAACAACACCAAGGTACAGCAAACATTAAAGGAATCAAAGAAACCACAAATCAGTGCACAAGATGTGACAAATGTGGAAAACTCCATAAAGAAATTATATGTAAGCATTGGTGATAGTTCAGTTGAAACGTTTAGAACCATACTCATCACCTTAACTAGATTATCCGATTTTGCTTTGGATGTTGATAATGAGAAATATGAAGATGAATTACCTATATCCAGTTTTAACAAGAGTTATTTTGTTTCAAGGTTGGCTCAAGTTAGTGAAATCGATGAATTTCATAATTGGTTAATTAAAGATGAGGAATCATGGGACATCATTAGTTCGTATTTCATTGATTTGGGAACGAAAAGAAATATTCATTTCAGTTTAAGAAATTATGTTGTTGAAATGTATATGAAGGTTATTGAGACTGTGGCAGTTTTTGGATTTCAACATGATGATTTGATTGAAGAAACTTCTCAAAAAACATTGAATGGGTTGAATGGATATTTGGAAAAATTATTTGGCATGGGATCGTCGAAAGAATTATTAATCAATAATCGTGAAACAGAAATCCATCTTTTGATTCTTACCACATTGCATACATTGATTGACAAGTATGATAAAAATTATCAACAAACATGGAATGAAGTATTTAAACTTTTGAATACGCCCTTCCGTACATTAAAGAAAGATGAAGTAGAGGAAACTATCAATTATGATGATACCAGATCTGATGAAGGGGTTTTACTCAAGGACAAAACTCAGCTTTTGGTTGAAAAATCATTTGACACTTTAAAATTAATTCTCGATGAATTTTTGTCTACTCTCCCATTTAATCAATTTAAATTGTTAATTGATACATTGTCCAACTTTGTTTATCAACAATATGATTTGAATATATCATTTAGTTCAGTTAGTTATTTTTGGTTGATTAGTGATTCATTAAAATCAAGAATGGTATCATTCAAATGTGAGACAGTCCTGAAATCACATGATAAGCAAACTGAAATACATGGTGATGAAAACAAACTTCTTGAACTTATCAGTGGAGAAAAAATTGAAAGTTATAATTTTTACATTTATTTAAACATTTATTTATTATTAAGTTTGGCGAAAATATCTAAACATGAAATTAATAGAGCACAAGTAAGAGATGGTGCTATTCAAACATTTTATCAAATCATAGATGTTCATGGGAATGTGTTGAAGAATAAATCTTGGGATATGATTTATGATATTGTTCTTTTACCCAATTTTTTCACTATTGTTCCTGAATCAAGAGGTAAAGATTGGTTAGATAGTTTACAATTGATTTTCACAGGATTAATTAGTCTTTACAACAAATTTGTTTTGAACGACGATAATGGTAATGGCATTGTTGTGAAATGGCAATATTTGATTGATTATTTTGATAAATTATTGAAATTACAATGGATTGATTTAAACTTGAAAATTTTTAAATCATTACAAGATTTAATGACTTCCTATGGAGGGAGTAAGAACATAAAGAAGCAAGTGGGTGATTTGTTTTTCAAGATTTGGTCACAATTCCCAATTGAGTACGATTTGATTAATAACAATTATCAAGAGTCTTTGGTTCAATACATGCAATGCTTCCTACCTTTATATAAGATAACATCAAAAGATTTGTCAATTTCAGATATGGATTTAATAATCAATATTTTCAACAAATGTGGAATGTACCCCGTATTACCAAGTAATCAATCTGATAATGTAAAACCAACCAATTTGCAAAATTCTATTTTGCAGAATTTGAAACTTTTGAGTAATGTTGACAACAATATTAATTTGCGTCCAGAATTTGAACCTTTGGTGATACAACAATTGAGTAATATTATTATTTATCCCTATGGAATTAGAAATAGAATTGAAACCAAATTACGAAACAATGAGATTGTCAAGAATAAATTACCTACATTTGTTGCATTTAGTCATTTGAGTTTGAATTTATTAAATGAAAATTTGAACAACTTTGATGGGGTTTTCTCGAGTATTGGAAACGATAATGCCATAATGAAATGTTTGAAATCATTACTTGAAATTATTGAAAATAAGTCAATTGGAATAAATAATTCCGGGAAAGAACAATCATTATCATCACTCTGGATTGAAAGTGATCTTATATTTGTTAAAATTATCAAGAAATTGATCAATCATCGTGACAATAACAATTTATTAACTAATGATGAATTTTGGAAATTAATTATTCAAAGAATTGAAATTAGTTTTATTGCGTATGATGAAAAAAACCAAGAAATCAATATTACTCAATACCACGAATTGATAGAATTAGTATTACCAGAATTGTTGAAATATGAAAACAGCCAGCACATGATTGAAGATTTGGTGATTAAACTTTATGAAAATTCATATTTGTATAAATTTAACGATTTAGAAATTAGATTAATGGATCAAGAGAAATATACTGTTGACAAAACGATTGATAATTTGACATTATATAAATTTGATGAATTTTTCGGTACGACTGAATCTATTGAAAAATATCCAAATTTACGAATCAGATTAAATTGTCTAGAAGAATTGATAAATTTTCTGCTTGGAAAAGATACCAATACTGATTCACAAAAAATTGTTTTGAAACAATTGTGTGAAAAGTATTTGATTTTGAGAGCTAGTTTTACATTTAGAAGAATTTTGAATGATATCAAATTAGTATATAAATGTCCAATTCCAATTGTTCAACAGAAAGAATTATTAATGATATTGAACGGGTTGAATGAATTGTCAGTGAATGATGGCAATAATGATGATTTGAAGAAATTATCTCGATTGTTGATTCAATTAATTCCTTATTCATCAAGAATTAATAATTTAGACAAAGTATTGCCTCAAGTGTTGATCAAAATCTCACTGTAACGAATGAGACTAGACAATTGGAGAGTTATGTAAATATTGTGTAAATAATAGAAGTGAAACGATATAGAACCCACACATTGACAGTCTCCGATGTTGATTTAATTCGAGGACGACTTGGTCTCGTGTATCCAGTAAAACATGATGCTTGGAAATAATTGCGCTTAGCCGTAGTATCATTGTTGTTCTTACAATGCATTGTGTGGTAGTTTCAGGTACCACCACCGACAATCATCCTTCTTCGTCTAGAGAAATTTGCCGGTGTTTCATTTAAGTGTAACACAAAACAATAACTGCTTCGCCCCAATTGCTACCAAGTGTGGAACAGAAGTCTAGACGAGGACTAACTAAATTCTTTCAAGATCTTAAAGGTTTGGTTACTACAAATAACCAACCAACTTATCCATTTTGAAGCTATGCCAAAAAAAAAAGATTATGATATAATTTGACTGAGCCTTGTTATTTGTTATGAAGATTGATTGAAAAATGACGTTGATTTTGTGTGTTTGTGGTTAATGATTAAATTGCTAAAATTAGATTGATAGTAGTGTGTGGACCAATTACTGATCCAGAAAAAAAAAATAATAACAAACATTCCGAAACAGGTAGTAATTGGTGTTTGTTACACGACTTTTATATGTCATTTTCTCTTGTTTTTTTTGCATCGAATATTACTGTCAATGTATGTTACATGTAACATTATAGATGCAATAGGACTAGAAGATAATTGTAAGTTGAATGAGGAGGAACATTTTATGTGGTAATAAGAAGATAATGAGGTTATAACCACAACCAAGAATTAATGTTGTAAAAAGACCTGCTGAAAATTTCATTAGTAAATATTATTTTTTCGTGTCCCGCCTTCTTCTTTCTTGCTTACTAAAAAAAAAGCCTTTACACAGAAATTTTTTTCTTTCATTCTTCCATTTCATTTACAACCAACTCCCTCCTTTCTTTGATTTGGAAACCAAGATTCACGAAATTCATAACTCTTCTTTTTCCTTTCCTCCTTTTCCTTTCTATGTTGATTATACTATAGAAACTTACTATCTTATTTCATTTCCTTGCATCAACTTATTATATACCCATTTCTTCAATAGTTGGATTGGATTAGTATTTTCACACAGATCATTCGCTTAACAATCTGAAATCAAATTCCTTTTTTTTTCTAAAAATTCCAAACAATACAAAAACAAAGAAGGAAAAAAAATTTTTAGAACTAAAAAGAGCTACGTTTTCAATTACAATTAAAACATTATATCCCTTGCATTATACCAAAACTTATAGACAGACGACAGACAACAGACAACCCGCTTAATCTTCTTCTTCTACATTTATTCCATATTCAATATCATTCACTATGTCTAATTTTAGAGATAGTTCTAGTCCTCGAAGAGGCTATTCAGAATTTGATCCTGAATCTGGTGAAGGTTTAGGAAGAAAGAAATCATTAATTAGACCAGAAAGATCAAGAATGGATGAAAGCCATCCACGATTCCATTATACTCAAGTTGCAAATCAAGAATCTAATCATATTAAAGTACAACCATCTTCAACTGGTGTTGATCCTCGTAAATCAAATGAATTATCAACATCAAGATCACATTTGAGTAATTACGCTACTCCACCACATCAAGAGGAAGAAGAAGACGAAGGGATCCCCTTAATGGATATACACAATGCTTCACCCAATGTTAGCAGTGACCAAAATAATGATCTAAAAGGTGGACGTGAAGTTTATGGATTAAATGATGAAATCAACGATTATGGTAGTTCACCCAAGAAAAACCAAGTCATTTCATCTTCAAGACCAATGAACAACGAAAAACCAGCTAAACCTAAACATGATATATATTTCTGGAAAGTTTATTGTTATGCTATTACATTTTGGGCACCAGCTCCATTATTGAAATTATTTGGATTACCAACAAAAGATCGTCAATTCGCTTGGAGAGAAAAAATAGGGTTGATTTCTTGTATTCTTTACGTTGGGGCATTTGTTGCTTATTTGACTTTTGGTTTCACTAAAACTGTTTGTTCGAGTCAAGTGGTCAGAACCCAAATTAATCATGTCAACGGAGGTTATTTGATTATCAATGGTAGAGCTTATGATTTGACTTCGTCACAACATCCTAAAGCAGCTGGTATACAAGCAGGTTCTAATGTTTTATATCCTCCCATGAATGCCGGTGGTAAAGATGCATCATTTCTTTTCCAAAATGTTAATGGTAACTGTAAGGGTTTGATTAAACCAAGAGATAATTGCTCTATTCCCTACGATGGTGATGAATTGGCTTGGTATATGCCATGTCGTCTTTTCAACCAAGATGGTTCAACCAAACCAAATAACACATTTGCTTATTATAAAGGTTGGGCATGTCATACTAGTGAGACCGCTCGTGATGCCTACTACAAATTGAAAGTCAATGGTGATGTTTATTTCACTTGGGATGATGTCAAGAATTCTTCAAGAAACTTGGTAGTGTATTCTGGGAATGTGTTAGATTTGGATTTGATAAATTGGATTGAAACCGATGATGTTACTTATCCAGAATTATTTGACAAATTAAGAGATGATGAAACTTATCGTGGATTGGATATATCTTTGGTTTTGACAAACTCTGAAGAACGACAAGCAGCTAGATGTTTAACCGAAATCATCAAAGTTGGTTCTATTGATACTGATACTATTGGTTGTATTGCCTCTAAAGTTGTGTTGTATATGTCCTTGGTGTTTATTTTATCGGTTGTTGTCGTCAAATTTATTATGGCTTGTTGGTTTAAATGGGTCACTTCAAGAAAACAGGGGGCAACAATGTATGATTCCAAGGCTTGGGCCAAAAGAAATAGAGAAATTGAAGACTGGGTCGATCATGATCACGGTATTGGTGCTGAAGTTAAGACAGTGCCTGTGAAAGCCAGAGCCAATTATAAAGCAGCTAAAACCAATAGACAATCTGTTTTCCACAGAGCTCAAAAATTGTCATTGGGACCAAATGCCGATTTATCACAATATTATGATAATCCAAATGCTCTTTCCAAGACTTTTAAATATACCACTATGTCTACCCAAGCGGCATTGTTAGGACGTAACGGATATGGTAAACGTGGTAATAATGCCAATAAAAGTGTTAGTGGAGGGTTTAATGGTAGACAATCCAATCTTTATTTAACTGATCAAGGTTCTTCCACTGATTTATTGAACCGTCCAGTGTCTTCTTATAATCCATTTGATTCCATGGGTGATGATTCTATTGTCATTAATGGGTTATCTCCAGATATTATTCACCCAGATGTTGTTCCTCAACCACCAGTTGAATATCAACCATTTGGATACCCATTAGCTCATACAATTAATTTGGTCACTTGTTATTCTGAAGATGAAGAAGGTATTCGTATCACTTTAGATTCTATTGCCACCACCGATTACCCTAATTCTCATAAATTAATTCTTGTTATTTGTGATGGTATTATTAAAGGTTCAGGTAATGATGAAACCACTCCTGATATTGTGTTGGATATGATGTCGGACTTGACTGTGCCAAGAGATGAAGTTGAAGCTTATTCCTATGTTGCTGTTGCCCAAGGTAGTAAACGTCATAATATGGCCAAAGTTTATGCTGGGTTTTATAAATATAACGATGAAACTGTGCCACCAGAAAAGCAACAACGTATTCCGATGATTACTATTGTCAAATGTGGTACCCCTGAAGAAGCCAGTGCACCAAAACCAGGTAATAGAGGTAAGCGTGATTCACAAATCATTTTAATGTCATTTTTACAAAAAGTTGTTTTCGATGAAAGAATGACTAGTTTAGAATATGAAATGTTACAAAGTATTTGGAGAATCACGGGATTAATGGCAGAATTCTATGAGATTGTATTGATGGTGGATGCTGATACAAAAGTTTTCCCTGATTCTTTAACTCATATGGTTGCTGAAATGGTGAAAGATCCAACTATTATGGGATTATGTGGAGAAACAAAAATTTCTAACAAGGCGCAAACCTGGGTTACAGCAATCCAAGTTTTTGAATATTATATTTCACATCATCAAGCCAAGGCGTTTGAATCGATTTTCGGTGGGGTTACTTGTTTACCTGGTTGTTTCTGTATGTATAGAATCAAGGCACCAAAGGGGTCCGATGGATATTGGGTGCCTATTTTGGCAAATCCTGATATCGTGGAAAGATATTCTGATAATGTGGTTGATACTTTACATCGTAAGAATTTGTTATTATTGGGTGAAGATCGTTATCTTTCGTCATTGATGTTGAGAACTTTCCCTACGAGAAAACAAGTGTTTGTTCCTAAAGCTGCTTGTAAGACTGTTGTCCCCGATAAATTTAAAGTGTTATTATCGCAACGTCGTCGTTGGATCAATTCTACTGTGCACAATTTGTTTGAATTAGTTTTAGTTAAAGATTTGTGTGGTACTTTCTGTTTTTCTATGCAATTTGTTATTTTCATTGAATTGATTGGTACTTTGGTGTTACCAGCAGCCATTACATTTACTATTTATGTGATTATTGTTGCTATTGTATCTAAACCAACTCCAGTTATGTCTTTGGTTTTATTAGCAGTTATTTTCGGGTTACCTGGTTGTTTAATTGTCATTACTGTGTCATCCTTATCTTATCTTGTTTATTTTGTTATTTATCTTTTCGCATTACCAATTTGGAATTTTGTGTTACCAAGTTATGCCTATTGGAAATTTGATGATTTCAGTTGGGGTGAAACAAGAACAGTTGCTGGTGGTGATAAAGGAGATCATAGTGCTGTTGAAGGTAAATTTGATTCATCAAAGATTGCCATGAAAAGATGGAGAGAATGGGAAAGAGAACGTAGAAGTACTGAAAATAGAAAACAGCAACAACAGCAACAATTGACAAACAATTCTAGTAATAATTTGGCTGTTCCTGGTGCTGCTTGGGATCCATCTAATACTGGAGGAAATTTGATTGATGATTTAAGTCAAGGATCTTCTTCAGGGTCCAGTTGATTGGGTTAAAGCTTAAAAAAGAGAGAGAGAAAGGACTTTTATTTATGTATATGGTTATATAAAATTATTAACAATATAAAAAAGACAGATTATATTTTTGCGTCATTTACTTGTAACATTATATAGATTCCAGAGTATTTCTGATTTTGTTTTGTTTATTACATGCATTTTGCAGAATCTGTTACATCTACACAAAAAAGAAGTCACGTAATTGTTGCAAAGAGAAACAAAGTGGAAATTACTACGAGAGTACGTATTTGTTGCAGACTCGAGGTGAGTGCGAAAGGGGAGGAGGAGTTTGCGTATATGTTATGTAAATCAGGGGAGATTGTGAGACGCGTATTAGCACCATAGGTTACCAATGCAACCAACCAACTACTGGGTTGTCAACACAGTTGGTATTAATGCAAATGTTTCAGTTTTGAGACAATAACAAACACCCTTCCAAAATAAAATGAAAAGTTATACCATACCCCCTTTACAGAATAGATGAAAAGTTAAAATTACAACTAAACCATATTCCATTATGTCAAAAGTCTATTTATAAACTAGTACACCTAAATAAATAATACAAATTTCAAAACCATATATAATAAATATCAAATCTTTATAGAAGTGTTTTTTTTTATCTCATTGTGAAATGCTAATACTCAAGGGTCCCAAAATTAAACAACGCCTGGTTGATAATAGCTGGAAAGCTTGTGTAGGATACTGAACATTTAGCATTTTTCTGAGATTTGTTTAACAATTGGTAATAAAAATCAAACTAAATCAAACATTTAAGGGAAACATTGAAATACCACAACAACTGACGTCAAACCTCAAACAGTGCTGGATAAACATGAATATATATATATGTAGATAATAACTTGAAATAAGAGATGTTCTGTTTTCTTTTTGGGAGGAATGTCTGGAACGAAGTTAACTTAACTCGTTATCAAATGTTAACCGAAGTATAGTGGACGGTTAAAAGCTGACTGATTGATATATATATATATATCAATTGACTCGGGATATTGTTGAAGGATCCTTTATTGTTTAAATGAATCTTGGGGCTGATGAGCTAGCAGTTATCACTGAAGATGAACTCGATATACTGTCATTAGAATTGATTGAACTATCAGTTGGACTACTTGATATATAACCACCTTTTTGAATATACAATTTTTTGAATTTTTGCAATCTCCAAGTGTTTTTAGCTTTTTTGATAGATGGTTTGAAAGCTGAACCTGGTGTAGCTAATGCATATAACATCTTGTTTGTTTATGTGACGATAAGGATATAACTGGGGAAATATGTTAAGAAATAACGATGATTGAATGAAGAAAGTTAAAAAAGAAGAGGAAATATGAAAATCTCTTGGAATATCTTTCGAAGAATAGGGATTATTCAACTGTATTTATATTTGGTCCAGAAACTCTAAAAAAGTTGAAAGACAAAACAAGAAGGTGTGAAAAACAATTAATTGTATATTGAAATGGAAACTCCAGTAATAAGATTAAAGAAAGGTGCATTGCATGTATGTGATATGCATGATAAATATCACAACGTAAAATGGGAGAGGCGCTAATAGTTAATAATAATAATGACGACACTGATCGTTTTTTTTATTTTGGGCGGGGGGGGGGGAATCGAGTATTGTGAAAGCAAAAAGAAGAAGAATGTGCAATTTCA
>OBUW01000793.1_pt1 | contig 11538 bp, 7 predicted proteins | sample 1475761 | NCBI WGS metagenome assembly OBUW01 (sample SAMEA2579908, study PRJEB22360) | human gut metagenome | biome: human gut; feature: human-associated habitat; material: faeces | place: Denmark | collected 2008/2010
TTTTTTTATTCCTTCCCTCCCTCCCCACCTTCTTCTTGCTCTTTTCTTTGTTCTTGTTGTTGATGATTATGTAATGATTTGCGCTCCCCACAAAATTTAGACCATAAAATTATTTTTAACAACTATTACCGAAGTACTGGTAGTAACAGTACTAGTAGTAGTAGTACCATAAAGTAAAATTGAAGATTCTCTTCTATATATTATGTGAAATTTAAATTGTTACATAATCACACAGGCATTTTTTATTCTATTCTACTTAATTTTGAAATTACCCACCCACCCACTCATATTCCTCTAGATGTAAAATATATATATCCAATCCTACTCCCCAGATTTTTTTTTTATTTCCCTTCACAAATTATCACTTATTAATTTCACTTTTTATTTGCAAAATCATAATTAAATCTTGCCTATACTATTACTACCCACCCCATACTTAATATTAATTATTCATAACCTATTTATTCATTAATTCTACAACTAAAAATTAAAATACCGAATTACACCATGTCTTTACCAATGTCACCTGTTTCACCAATAAACACAACCACTTCTACTTCCACAACTACAACTCCTCTTTCACCACCATCACTGATTGAAAATTCATCACATCCATTATCAACGTCAATATCCAATAATTCTATCACCAGCGATTCATCTCTAGATAGTAATACATCTACCTCAAGCACCACCACCACAACCAATTATGGAACCAAAACTCCATCAGGAAATGCTCGAATTTTCAACTGTACATTATGTCAACGAGCATTCACTAGAGAAGAACATCTTACTCGACATACTTTATCGACTCATAATAAATTGAAACCATTTACTTGTGGTATTTGTAGTCGACCATTTTCCCGAAGAGATTTGTTATTACGACATGCTAAAAATTTACATCAAGGAAGTGAAGTTGCCGTCAGTAGGATTAGAAAGAGCTATAAACACTGCAACAAAGATAATGACAGTAAAAGTGGTTCCGATTCCAATACTAATAAGACCAATAAGAATGGTAAGAAACAAGAACAGGAAGATGACGAGGAAGAAGGACTGAGAAGTGACAGTAGTAGTGGAGCAGATGATGAAGATAGTAATACCAGTAGTGGTGGTTCTAATTATCATGCTATTGGTAGTGGAAACAAACGATTTGTAAATAATAGTCCTCAACTCAAGAAAATCTTGACTAATGGATCTGTACCGTCTACTACTACAACTAGTACTACCACTGTTCCTACTTCGACTAATAACGATACCGCTTCAATTACAAATTCATCAACTAGTCATATCCATCAACGTTCACTAAATGTCGAAGATTATGATACCCCGGAGAAAAAGAGATTGAAAATGTCAGTTAATATGTTGGTCAGTTAACAATAACCTAATCTTTTGGCAAAACTAATATTTATTTTTAATCTTAATATGATTTGTGATTGATTTATATTTTCATGGGGTATTATCGGATATACTGTTTATTATTCATTGTTTTTTTATTCATTTTATATGCTTTGGTTATTCATTTCCCTTCTTTTTGTAGGGAGAATGTTTATTTCTTATATATTAATTTATGATTTATGTTGATGATGGTTGAAATATTTATTCAAAACCAAATAGTTGTGTTTTACGATATAACTTTAGTCGTTTGCTTGTTGTTGATTTGTTTTTTATATGAAATATATAATTTACTACTACTGCTTACTGCTAGAATAATAGGGAGTGTAAATCGGAAATATCTCTTAATTGGTTTATTAATCGGTGAAGCAGAAATAAGAGGAGTAATAGATAATCTCATAACCAAATGTTAACCTCTTGGTGAGTACCATGTGCAATAAACTGTTTGTCAATTTATGTGATATAATGTTTGATAACAGCATAAAGTGGAAATGGAAGGGGAGAGTAAGCGGAAATAGAAGAAGAACAACGGTTTGGTTTACGGTGTAGTAAATGATTCAACGGATTAAAAATACATTAATTCAGCAAACTTTTGCCCCATGGGGCTAAGTTTTACCTTTCCTCAACAGCTTAAATAATAATAATAATAATCGTTTAATTTTAACCTCATCATCATCATCGTTCTAACCCAATTGTCCAATCATTTGATTTATATTTTACTAATTTCCTTTGCTTTAATACATTACCATTAACAATTTAGATTCCCTCTCCAATACTTGACGTCATATAATGAGTTCAATCAAATCAAAAAAAAATGTGTACAATTCTTCTTCCCAATTAACTTTAGTCAACTTAGTCTCCCCTCCCCACTTCTTTTCCCCGGAGTATCTAAATCATTAGTGATAATATTATAATCTCTTCCCTCTCTCTTCTCTCCCCACTCACAAAATAATTATAACCCCGTTATATTATACTATTTCGGACTTTCCATCCTCATCACTGAATCCCTCCTTCATTTAATGATCCTGCTAGTTCTAAATAACAGTTAAATTGACAGACAGACACTAAAAAGTTTCCCCCGGAAACCAAGAAAAATAAAAATAAAAGGAGGGGTGGGGTAAGAGGGAGGCTAAGAGCGGTATTATAATCTCACAAGCAAGTAGCAACACCGGAACTTCGGCGACAGGGAAGCGTGTCTGAGTCAAAGATCTATCCGGGTGGATCAATAAATGTTTCCATTATCAATAAAAATCAAGCATCAACAAGCTGGCAAAGAGTATTGCGATGAGATATCTCAGCTCTTAAACTAATCTGAATTGAGATTCATCAAAGCGTGAAAGTAGAATATAGTAGTGGTAGTAATTTTTTTTTGCGAGTAGGATTGAACAACACAAAACTAATGTCGTCAAAAAATCTCCTATAGTAGAGTCATACTGACATTAAACTTGTCTACATACTTATTTCATTATGAAACCTTTATTTACATATAAAATACCTGATTCACCTCATTGGTATATAGTAGTCACTGATACTTCTCACCATTTTTATTTTAACAATCACGATAAATCATCATATTGGCAATTAAGTGATATACAAGAACATTACAAGAATGATATTGATATTGTAAAACAATTGATTAAATCAATCAATTTTGATGAATTGGCGATTCTATTTGCTAAATCAAGAGGAGTGAAATTTGAAGTAATTGAAAATGAACTGGAATCAATTGAAGTGGATCACAGTAAAGAGGAAGTTCAACCAAAACAGACTGAGCAACAACAAGTTACTGAAGAAGAAGAAATTGTTGTTGTGGAGAATATTGCAAGTAAAGTGACTAAAGCAAAACCAAAAGAAGAAAAACAGCCACTGACAAAACAAACCAATTCTATAATACAAGGATATCTATCGAGTGACGATGAAGAGGATGAGGAGGAAGAGGTAAACAGCAAGGAAACCAAGCAAGAAGCATTACAAACGATAAATATTGATGAACTAACATCACAAGCACTAGCTCAACATCAAAAATCTACCGAAATCGAGTCTGACAATGACGACGACAATGATAATGGGTCTCTTGATTTATCCTTAAGTGAAACAGAAGATGCAGCAACAGCCTCCACGTCATCTGCTGAACAAGATTTTATCAATTTATTGAACCAATTCTCTAATCGAATATCAATATATGAAAGTTGGGATTTAGTCGAAGAGGAATTATTACCAGAATTCACTACTTATCCTGAATTTTTTGCCATATCATCGAAACTGGAACGACAAAAATTATTTCAAAAATGGTGTACCCAACAAGAGCCAAAGTCACCACAAACTACCATCAATGAAGGTGCTTTCCCTACTGTTAAATTAAACTATTTGATATTTTTACAAGACTTCAAACAAGATATCAAACAATCATTTTATCAATCATTTTATAACTCACATTATCAAAAATTAAATGAATTCAATCTTTCTTCACAGATGAAAGAAACCATTTTCCGGAATTATAAAATCATGCTTAATGATTTCACAAAATTTGCTAAAAATTATAAAAAATCAAATGTTGGAGATAATAGAAATTTAAAAGTAATGAAATTAAATGAATTTTTACAAAACAAACTACATAGTCATATCACAAATACTGCTGATTCTGGTCCATTTAGTGTTGATTCAAATTTATCGGATCTTGATAATTGGATAAATTTATTGAATCATTATGATATCCCCACAGACATCGCGGAAAATGAAATAAATTTTCTTGTTGGTGATGAAAAAAGATTGAATAGTTATATAGATCAATTAAGAGCCACAAACACTAAATAGACAACATTAGTTCTCACACCCTTACCAAGTTTATTTTGTATTAAAATTATGACACGAGTAGTAGTTACAGGAATGGGGATGGTCAGTCCTCTTGGAGTTGGATTGTCACATAATTGGAAACAATTAATTGCCAATAAATCAGGATTAATATCAACAACAACGTTACCCGATTATGAATCAGCTGGATGGGACAAAATTCCGTCAAAAGTAATTGGTAAAGTACCCCATGGGTCTATCTTGGAGGGTCATTGGCAAGTTGGAGATCATATACCTGCAAGTGAAGCACGAAGAATGGCTACATTTAGTCATTATGCCCTAGCATCTACTCATGAAGCTTTACAGGATGCTCGATTATTAACTGAAGATAATAATGCTTTGACTATGGATACAAATAAGGTTGGAGTAGCAGTAGGAAGTGGGATTGGATCATTTGAAGATATTTATAATAATTCAATTGCCTATAATGCATCCGGGTATAAAAAAGTTCAACCATTATTTATCCCCAAATTATTAAACAATATGGCTGCAGGGAATATTTCAATTAAGTATCAAACTAAAGGTCCCTTACATTCAGTATCAACGGCATGTGCCACTGGTTTACAAGCCATTGGTGATGGATTTAATTTTTTGAAAATGGGATATGGTCAAGTAATGATTTGTGGTGGTACGGAAAGTTCAATACATCCATTAGCATTAGCTGGTTTTGCTAGAGCAAGATCAGTAGTCACAGATTCTGAATTTAATTCTAATCCAACGAAAGCTAGTCGACCATTTGATAAATCAAGAAATGGATTTGTGTTAAGTGAAGGATGTGGGATTTTAGTTTTAGAAACTTTATCTCATGCTTTAGAAAGAGGAGTTACACCTGATCAAATTTATGGGGAAATTCTTGGGTATGGTGTTTCTGGTGATGCGTATCATATAACGGCACCCCATGAAGATGGTACTGGGGCATATAATGCCATGAATCAAGCAATTGAAAGAAGTGGTATTGATCCAGAACAAATCGATTATGTGAATGCTCATGCTACATCAACTGTGATTGGTGATCGGGCGGAAAATAATGCCATGATGAGGTTATTTAATCCACAGAAAACAAAAGTATCATCGACAAAATCTTCAATTGGTCATTTATTAGGTGCCGCGGGTGCCGTTGAATCAATTTTCACATTAAATGCCATCAAAACAGGTCAAATACCAGCAACTTTAAATCTCGATAATGTAGGACAACATGAAGGAGATGAACAATCACAATTTAAGTTTGATTATGTTGCTAATAAGAGTATTACTATGGATGTTAATTATGCAGTATGCAATTCTTTTGGATTTGGCGGTGTCAATAGTAGTTTATGCTTCGCAAAATACCACAATTGATAAGATAAGCAAAATGAGGTTAGTAGGGGGAGGACAAGGGAGGATATTAGGCGGGTAAGAGAAAAACAATAAGATTGTGGATTTAGACAGTACCAGTCAACCGGCAAGCAATTTTACTAATAATGAGTGATTTATTAAAAAATATGATGAGTTCGAACAATAGAAACTGTGGTTAGGATAGGTTATTATGAAAGATGTCTGGGATAATCAATTGGTAGTGTCCCCGGAAGCAAAACTAGTATTGTAAAACGTGAAGATGAAATTGCTTTTATTTATTTGCCTTTGTTACTGTGTGTATGATTGCAAAAAAAAATTATCAATCTCGCAATTTTCACCAGCTTTATTAAAGGGCTTAAGATGCCACACTTTCGTTTCGCTTCATCCAGATCATTGTGGCAGATCTTGAGATTAATTGATTTCTTGATTGGCACAATGTAGTTTAACTTATACCTTAATTTTTGGGTTTTGATATATATATATATATATATATGTATACTTTATACAATGTTTGCAACTCAACTAATTTAACTAGCAAGCTTTATAGAACACAACAAGAACAAAAACTACCATACCTAATTATGACTACCACTGTTATTAAAACACAAGAACGTACTCGTAAAAGATTGAGAACCAACACCTCAGAAATAGTCTTTAAAGAACTGTATCAAGAAAAAACTACCAACGACGAACAAGAAGATGTAGCCATTGTACCACCTACAGAAATTTCTTTTGATAAAAAACATCAATCCATCCTACTGATCACTCATTTTAAAGATCCATTAAAAGTGCAAAGTAGATATCCAATTCCAGAATTACAACCATATGAAATCTTAGTTAACAATAAAGCCATAGGACTAAATCCAATAGATTGGAAAGGAAAAAAATATGGATTTGGGATCTATCATTTCCCCTGGATAAATGGTCGTGAATCAAGTGGTGATGTGGTTAAATTGGGTGATCAAGTTGATAAGTTTTCTATTGGTGATAAAGTGATAGTTAGTTCCACCAGTTATCGTGATAATAGAACTTCAACTTTCCAACAATACACTGCAATTGACTCAAGATTAGTTTGGAAACTTCCTGAAAGTTTCAGTTATGAAGATGGTGCCACCATTGGAGTTGGATTAGTCACTGCTGGAATTATTTTATATAATTCATTTGAATTTGAATTAAGTGCAACCCCAACCAAACAAACTACCACAGCTAGTAACAATAATACAATTTTAATTTGGGGTGGGGCTACTGTTGTTGGACTTTACGTTGCCCAGTTAGCCAAAATATATGGATTGAATGTCATTGCTGTGGCAAGTACTAAACACGAAACATATTTGAAACAATTAGGGGTTGATCATTTAATTGATCGTCATTTATCTGAAGATGAAATCATTAACGAAATAAATAGTATTGATGGCATTGAATCAATTGAATATGGTGTTGATTGTGTTGGTAAAGAAACTTCCAAAACCGTATTGAAAATTCTTGATCTAAAATCACAACCACAACAAAAGTCTAAAGACGAACAAATTGTTAAACCAAAGTTTTCAGGAATAGTTGGTGTACCTAAAGAATATCCAGAAAGTGTTGACGTGAGAAACGTGGTTATCAAACGATTCCATGAAGATGTATCATTTGGTGAAAAATTTATTGATGTCACTAGTGAATTATTAAATAAAAAAGTCATTGAGCCAGTCAGATTTAAACAATATAAAGGTGGTCTTCACATCATTGATAATGCTCTAAAAGATTTAGAGAAGATTGGTGCCAATGGAGAGAAATATGTTGTTAGTGTATAAATTTCAATAAATGTGTATTTATTAACATGACCTATCTTGTATTCACCCCCATAACAAACTTCGTCTCTGTCGAATTGAGTATTGTTCAAAATCCAATAATGAACTCTCGCCACTCCAAAACTCCATATTGATGGTTTGAATTCCACTTTTTTTATCAACAGTGGTAAACTGCGGTCTATCAGCATCTTGGTCAGATACCCCTATAAAATATCCTCGTGAATCAGTAATGGACAAACCAGCTTCTTCGACATAATTAATATTGTAACTGTCGATATCTTTATATCTTGGGGAATTATTAATCGTTGTTGTCCAAGGATACACTTTTTGTAAAGCAGACAAATCACTTTCTGATTTGGACTTGATAAAACTACCGATTATGTCACGAAGTAATGAATCATCTGTCATTGACCAGCACTTTTCCAAAGAAATCTGACGTATTCCCAAGTAAGTGCGACTCTGATCCAAATGACCATTGCTCAACCAACCCACAAAATCAGTTAATAGTTTCAAAACGTGCAAATGTGATTCCTCTATTGACTCGCCATATTGAAAAAACAAATGGGTGAATTGACAGTGACGAATAATAACACCGGCTATTTCACGGGTAGTAGAGTCAATATTGGGTCCCACTACTACCTCATCAACTAAAGTGATTCGTTTTTCCATCAAATGATCAGTATACAATACTGGTGAAGAATATGTTTCTGGATCAAACTTTATGAGATCCAATATAGAAATATCAATAATCAAATCAGTTAAATTTTTGAATACTTTTAGCAATTTTCCACCAATACGGCCCTGATACAACTCCCATCCACTTTGATCAACAGTTGATTCATTGTTCCTTCGTATATATCTAATTGTAAGTTTGGCAAAATTTGAGGCATTTTTAGAAATAGTTTCCAATAATTTTATTGTATCCAAATATGCGATTGTGAATGGATTATTTAACAATAGGACCAATTCAGTTAATTGTGAGAAAGCCCTAAATTGTTGAATGAGTGGTCGAATACCTACTAGAGACGGAAGATTCCCATAATCCAAAAATAAGTCCAATCGATTTAGTTTAGGAACAATTCTCAAGAATTGTGGAGAATAGATTAAAGTTTGGGCATTGATTGCTAAGTAACGAAGATTGGCAAGTTCAAAATTACTCATAAAAACCGCACCTTCTCCAATATCTAACACTTTCAAAGCCGTTAGATTGGAAAAAAGTCTTATGCCTTCACCATTTAAGAAAGAATTGTCACATTCCAAATAGTTCACAAATCTTGTCATCATTAAATATTTTCCGTATCTAGATTTAAACATTTTATCATCGAATGTATTCGTCTGAAAACTTGTCCAAGTTGTAGCTGCTCTTTCACATTGCTCAATATTATTCACAATCAATTCTTTCATAAAATGTTGTTGGATTGTTTTGGTATCGCTGAACAATTGTTGTGATTTGGGAGATTCCAACACGGCATCAACTTGATTTGTTCGGACTAAACTTAATGATTGGAATAATATTGGAGCTAACCTCTTCCGGAAATATGTACATGTTGAAGATAATGCTAAAATATCATGATAAAGAGAACCTATTCTAATATGGTTCAAAATATAGGTGTATTTAGGGAAACCAATTAATGATTTGCTATTATTGGACCGTGGTGTCACCTGATCAGTGCATAAATAATCAATGATTTTGTTTAATATCTCGTCAGGGAGTTCTATCAAACTCAGAATACGTGGTAGTGATGATTCATTGACTGGTAAAGTTTCCTCATTCATAATTTATAAATCAACATGAATTGACTAGGAATCAAGGGGGGGAAGAAGAATACATGTATATGTTTGATTTGCGAAAATTCTGTGTTTGATTGCGGTACCGAACTTCTTGGTGTGGTTCCTGGCCATAGCGAAAACCTAGAGAGAAAGAAAAAGCGAAAAGCTAATTACCCAAATAACATTTAATATACATATACAAATAGAAATATAACAACAATGTTCTCCTTGATTATAAATTAATTAAAATTAAATAGTTTTCATTTTTTTTATTTTCCAATTTACATTTAGATATATAAAATCTACTTAATAAATTGAAAATAAAAACCGAAATTCATTAAAAAAAGGGGAAATATTGTACAAAAAAATAAAGCATGTTAACCACCTTAAACTTTGAAACCTCTAGATCTTCTTCTACCTCTAGCTCTTTCGAATTTTCTACCTTTGGATAAGATTCTTGGAGCTTTACCTTTGTGTGGACCGAAACCAAAGTGTCTAACGGCTTCTCTGGAGTTTCTTGGACCTCTGACAATCAAAGTGTTTTGACCTTTTGGAGCTCTTAAAGCTAATTGATCCAAAGTAATGGCTTCACCACCATTCTTCAAGATTCTGTCTTTAGCACCGGCAGTGAATCTCAAAGCAGCAATAGTGGCCTTTGGGAATTCCAATAATCTGTTGTCATCGGTAACGGTACCAACAACGACAATGGTCTTTTCAGCAGCACCTTTTTGTTTCAAAGCTCTAGAAATTCTAGAAACAGAAACTGGTGGTCTGTTGATTTTAGACAAGAACAAAGATTTCAAGATGACTTTGTTGAATGGAGCATCAGTACGACCTAAAATAAAAGACATTGTTAGTACGGTATTCCATATCACTTCTGCTCAGAAGACGCACAATATTCACTTGAAAAGTGATAAAGTACTCGCAGAATGGTTTCAGACTATCAATATATGAGATAGTAGAATTGGTAAGTAATGATTTCACTCACACTTTTTCTTCCTCAAAATGTACATCCCAAGGCATACTTGTTACACTGTATAAATGCTGCTCGAGTCTCTATGTTTTCGCGATAGTCTCTCTACTATCTTAATAGTAGACCTTAAACCGAGTATACACAATGTCTTCTGCCCAAGGACTTATACAATTTGCTAAAACCAGTCACTCATTGCATAAAGCATTGAGTTTTCTTTCTCTTTTCTTTTCAATATGGAATGCATCCCTTAGTATCAAGGGAATATATTACAATAAATATCATTTGTCTTCTTGTAGTTGGAATTTCTGGTGTTGAGTTACATACGAGCCAAGAAGGAGTACAATTTGACTAACAATTGCAAGTAGACGTTGTCTGATTTTGGAGCGGTTCTGTGACCGGATCTAACGTGTTGTTTACTGGTGTGATCTCTACCCATTGTTGTTCTTGATAATGATGATAGTAAGAAAAGGTGTATGGAAATTGAAGAAATGCTAGTGAAAATTTTTTGTTTTCTAAGGGAACAGTGCCCGATGCGTGTAGTATGAACAGTGCGAAAAAAAAAAACAACTATAACTACTGGAAAAAAAAACAAGCTCAATTCGCACAATATCGTTTTAGGGCTATAGCCCTATATGACTGAGCCGCAGATATTACCAAACAAGTAATGTATTTGAGATACGTTATTAGACTCAATACTAGAAGTCCCGCACAGTACAAAGTAGAACAAAACGAATCTAAGCACCGTATTTGCCATTCTCCAAACAACAACATCCTCACGATAAAGATCAATGGCTCAACTAACTCCTATACGAGGGTTTACCAACACTCCTGTAACACGATCGATATGTATGATATCGACTGTTGTGCCGATAATGCTATCGGTGTTGGCTATAAAATATGTTGTCAAGTTTGCTATCGATCCTTACATCATTCAATACAACCAATTCTGGAGAGTGGTGACTTACCAATTATCAGTAGTCAATGAATCAGACTACTTGATTACAGTATTATTATGGTTTCAATTCAAAGTTTTAGAGAGATTTTACGGATCACGAAAGTATTTAAGTATTATAACATTATTCACTGTTTATAATGCGGTTGCATGTCTATTTATCATGAGTTTAGGGCAATTATTGCTTTATTACATATTATTTGTTATCAAGGTTTTCATTATGGGGTATGATCAAGGTAGCATTCATTATAATGTAACTTTTTTAAATGAGATAATACCAGGACCATTGGGTATACTTTCGTCTTTGTATGTGTGTTACGGAGCAAACATCCCGGTATCATACTATTTCAAGATATTATTGAAGGATCCAAGAAATGCAGATCAACCTGAGACAAGCTCTCCAAGTAAGGAATTAAATTTGACCAATCTTTTTCCTATACACATATTATACACTATTTTGATACTAAACAACGGGT
>OBUW01000801.1_pt1 | contig 11384 bp, 8 predicted proteins | sample 1475761 | NCBI WGS metagenome assembly OBUW01 (sample SAMEA2579908, study PRJEB22360) | human gut metagenome | biome: human gut; feature: human-associated habitat; material: faeces | place: Denmark | collected 2008/2010
TAACTCAATGCCAAGATGGTGCGCAACCACCAAGGTAATAAACAACCAATAGAACCAAGCCTTGTAAATCAGACAACGAGCAAGGCTGATTATACAACAGATGCTAAATTTCTCCAGCATTTTCATACTGGCTTTTATTGGCACTATTTCAGGTCAAAAGTTGATTTTTTTTCAGTGTTTCATTTTTTTAGGTACGCTTTTGTAATTAATGTCGAGTCCACCAAAATGTGAAGTAGATGTTGGTTATATTTGTTTATAAAGTAAGTTCTAGTTGAGCTAGGTGGATTATTGGTAAGTTGAAAGAGTGTACTCTTCCATACTGATGTTGTCTATAATTTGAGTGAAATTTCGAACCAAATCTCTCCCAAAAAAATAAAATTTAGTCTCTGAAGCACAAATTGATACCATCATAAAAATACAAATCTCAATAAACCATCAATATAGCACTATTAATAGTACTGTTGTATCTTAAGAAAACCCGTTGTAGTTGTTATAAGGTCATATATTTCTAATTCACATTTCCCCGAAGATCATCGTAAGAGAATGATCCCATCTCAACCTATCAAATTTAGTTTTGTGTGAATTTCGTTTCGACAAGAAAAAGAAAAAAGCTTAAATATGATCTAATGCTTATTATAAGATGTGTAAACTCTCCTTTCATAGCTAATTCTTGGACGAAAATCACTAATGTGGTCAATGGAAAACTATCTACCCGATGCAACTAAATGGAGTAATTGTTGTCACTTGTATCATTGGAAACTAAAAATAAAAGACATTAAACAACACAGATTCAGAGGTATTCCTGATTAAACTTGCTCTACAAAGGTTGCGAATTCAACATTTTGTGAAGTGGCGAAGGGAGACAGGAATAGAAGTCAAATTTTAAAGCAAAAGAAGGTCTTTTCTTTCTTTACGAGTGGGCGTTTCCAGAGTAGACTTGTGTAGAAAATGCCCGTGATTAAACCTACATTTGTGTCTCTGTGTGTTGTGGTTTTTTTTTCTTTTCCCTTATTTTAATTGGCTTTTGTATCAGGTAACAGATCTGTATCTGTCTACCGAAAAATCCACTAAAATTCAAGTGAGTTAAGATCTAGTGGTGGTGGTGAAGGGGAATGAGTTGACGAAAACGATGACCTTACATTTCTTAGAACAATTGGGACTGTATATAGTGAAGAAAACCATCTGGATACTGCATAAAAATCATAAATTTTACACTTTAACCAAATAAAATTACAGGTAGTGTACTTGAGTATTGTGTAATTTTTCAGTTTCAATTGTTGGTAATATAATATGAAATCACCTCTTCTCACTCCCATTCCTCCATACGATAATATTGCTTCATTTAAATTACAACTAATAACCATATATTTTCCAATATTCTTCAGTTATTTGTTGATTAATTTAAAGGATTTTTATTTCCAACTCTTTCCCCTGTTTCATCAAGCTAAAGGAGGAAACAACTGAAGCACCAAAGTCGAATTCCTACTACACAGAGGTTTGGCAATTTATTTTCCAAATTAGAGAAAGCGATCCTTAAAGAAGCGCAATAAAGAAAAGTGGAAGAAACCAGCTGATACTCATCTATCTTCACCAGACCAGTTCTTGCTTGATTTCATTTGATATCCAACTACATTTTAACATTGGCATTAGCTACATATAAAGAGATTCCTATTGTCTTTCTTTATTTCTAACAACTGCTTCTCCTAGATTAACTGTCCTAACTTCTTTTGTGGCGCATCAAGACTTGGTACTTTGAACCAATCGACATTACAACCACATAAGATCAAGTGACTAGCAATATTTCAGTGTATTTGTGGCGAAGAATAAGTTACACACCAATATCCAAATCTTGAATAAATCAATCTTATTCAAGAAATTTAGATTGACTGTCAAAATAATTCTCAGCCAATAAGTGTCGCATCCAAACACACATACAATCACCACTTGTTACACTTTTTTTTTTAGTAATTGTGTGAGAAATTGAAAGAGATTACCAAAAGGGCAAAAGAAAAAGAAAATAAACTACACCAGATAAAAAAAAGATATTTGGTTATTACTAATCTCGATTTACGTTCTATCGAAACCTTTATATATCACACCAAGGGATATTCACTAATAAGTGTAGTTAGTGCAAGAGATTAGTTTTACCAATACAATAAAAGCAACAGATTTTTTTTTGCTACTTTTTTGTTCTATTATTGAAGGGGGGGCAAAGAAAATAATTTGTTACGAAGGGAAAAAAAAATTAACGATTATATATACTACTAAAGATAGCCATTACAGTCTTAGTTTTTTCTATTATTATTGTTATTATTTTACAACCGCCACCCTATCTAGTGGAGAAATTAATTCCAAGACAACAACAAATAGAACACAATGTTTAATACCAAGATATTTGAAAATACAGGCTCATCAGGGTCGACAACTGCAATGAATATTCCTGTTCAATCAGAACCGTCAAACACAAACAGTGCGCAACCACAACCAATAGATATTACATTCAACCACCGTCCATCAGTTTTCAATAACTCACGATTTAGACGTGACTCAGTGGCACATTCTCAGGGGATGGGTGGTATATCGTGGGGTTCTGTTACAATAGGTTCGTGGCTAAAGGATGAGGTGATGATGGCGAGTGGAGGAAACAACAATCATCTTAATCCACACTATCACCCGACTCAATCTCATAATAACCAATCTCTGTATCCGAACTATTCACAACAACAACAGCAGCAACAACAACAAAGCCAACACCAACAAAATTTAATCAACCCAAGAAGAGGCTCATTTAGAACGTCTAATCACCCAAACTTATCGCCACATTTGCAAACTTCTTATCTACCCGAGTTAGAAGCCGATTATTGTAAGGACTATAACTGTTGTGGAGAGTTGTTACCAACATTGCATGATTTATTGAGACATTATGAGGAGGCACACATACTGGCATCACCGCCACCCGACCAGAACCATTTTATTCTAAACAGCCGTAACCGTAATAACTATAACAATGCACACAATGTAATGGAAACCGTATCAACCACCGATGTGTTTTTGAATAACAACCACAACAACCATCATACCCCAACTATGCATCCCAGCGCGACCACCACCAATTACAATGGAAATAATAGTTTTGGTAACCAGCAAGCCCATCAGATACTTCAGCAACATGATCAACAACAACAGCAACAACAACAACAACAGCAGCAGCAACAGAACCAAAACCAACTACACCACAACTCTGATAATTATCAACATCTGCTGCAACTGACTTCGCGACAATCAGGACAACAATTTGGACAGGGTAATAGTCATTTTGGGTCCCAACAACAATCACCATCTAGCGGCTCACAAGGAGGTGGAACACCAATGCAAACGGACGAGGATGATATGTACATTGACGACCCAGCACGTCACCTCTACGTTATGGAGAATGAGGAAAACAAACCGTTCAAGTGCCCAGTCATCGGATGTGACAAGACATACAAGAACCAAAACGGATTGAAATACCACAGACAACACGGACACCAAGGACAGAATTTACGTGAGAATCCAGACGGTACGATTTCTATAATTGATCCTGATTCCAATTGCCCATATTTAGACAATGCGGCTTTGGAAAAGGATAAACCATATAGATGTGAGGTATGTGGTAAGAGATATAAGAATCTCAATGGATTGAAATACCATCGTGGGCATACCACTCATTAAAGAGAGAGTTTTTCCATACTTGTGTATGACGAGAGCGAGCTTTTTTTTTTTGCATTCATTATTTTGCATTATTTTGTATTTTATTTTGAATTGACTTTTATGTCAGTATAAAATTGGGGATTACCAAAGAACATTTGGTTTTTGATGTTATTTTGTTTTGTTACTTCTTGTGTAGTATTTATTATATTTTAGTATATATTTTTCTCTGTTGTTTTATTATATAGTTTAGATTCAGAAATGAACGATAGAATGAGTGCCAATGTTCTAAAAAACTACCGAATTGATGCCTACTTGGTCTTCTTCTTCAAGCGTCTAGTACATCGTTGTAACCATCTGATTGGCAAGAATAACTAGCTGGTGTAAATACCCACATCTCACGGAGAATAACAATATAATTTCTAACAAATCAGTAACAAAAAAAAAATCTAAATTATTCTCATTATCAAAGAAGTGCTTTCATATCAGATTTTCAAAGCTTAATAATCTTGATATTACTATATATGAAAGTAAATCTACTCATCTTTTTGTAAATAGTAATTTGTTTAACATTGGTGTATATTTTTTTCTTTGTCATGATGTTGGACTTTTCTTGTCGATAATGTATAAACTCGGTTGCAAAAAAAAAATAACAGAAATCAGAAACTTTTTAATTTACACCATTTTTCTATTATTCCAGATTCAATTCAAAGCTAATTTATTAATATTAATGGATAATATTTTTTATTAATACATAAATTGCTAGAAGATCTTCCCTCAAAACCAACATAGCTTCATAATTTACCTTTTTGTTCATTCTTCTTAACTTCCCCGTTGCTTGGCAGAGTAGAATTGAATTTGTTTGCTTTTCTGGGTTTTCTTTGATATTATTTTTCAATTGTCCTTCTTTTTTTCTTATTTTACTTTCAAGTTATGGCAATATCAAGATCATTGATTACAGAAACAAGTAACCGTTTCATTCCTTCGTCGTCATCAACACTGGTTTACAAAACGAGGCACAAAAATGAATTACAACTGTCGTATCAGTCTCATGAAAATTTGGATAACAATATTCCACATGCAAATTTATCAATCCGAGACGATTCCTTGTTTACTCATTCAACTTCAAGCATTTCTTCCAATACTCACTTTCAATCTTCTTCAAGCTCCATAGGTTCGTCTTCTGCAATTAAACGTGTGACGCTCGGTAGTACCAAGCCATCAGATCTACATCAAAAGATTGTTGCCGAGGCATTGAATTTTGTTCTGAGCTCCAAAGTATTGAAATTTGATAATAAATCGAGATCTAAGAAAATACAGAACAGAATCGACGCAAAACTCGTTGAATCATTAACCATTGCTGAAAGAGAAGTTTCTGTTGATGCAGGCAAATCACGATCAACGTCATCTATTAAAACAATAATTGCGACTGATATTTTACAAGCACCTGGATTGCGAAACGATTACTATTCAAACCTAGTAAGTTGGTCATTCAAAACAAACCGTGTTGCGGTAGGGCTAGGCTCAAAAATATATCTTTGGGGAGTAGATAATAATGTAACGCAAATCAACCACTCTAATGAGGATTTGGTGACTGCAGTTTCTTGCTCAAAAGAGTATTGGATTTTGGTAGCCACAGCAGGAGGAAAAATCATCTTGATGGACCAACAAAGTAATTCTGTGGTTTCCGAATATACTAACAACGAAGGGAAATGTATATTTTGTTTTGCCTGGTTTGACAAATCAAACATGTTTATTGCTGGTGATGACTTTGGAGAAGTGTACATATTCAAGATTCACAAATTATTCAATGTTCAAATTGAATTGGTAAGAGTATTCAAATGCCATCAACAACAAATCTGCGGTATGTAGAGACTTGTCGCTAACACACCCCGACCCATTTTAAACATATCTTTACTAACGACTAATGATTTACTCATTATAAAATACAGGTCTTGCTTTGAATGGTAAAAATGACGAAATTGCTGTTGGAGCTAATGATAATTGTTGCACAATTTGGAGCATTAAGGATTTTAGTGCCCCTGTTTTGAAGTTCGTATTGCCTCACAACGCCGCTATAAAGGCCCTATGCTATTGTCCATGGACTGTATCCTTATTGGCGACAGGAGGCGGAAGCAAAGACAGAAAAATCAGATTTTGGCACACATCCAGTGGCACCTTGCTAAGTGAATACTACACTGACGGTCAAATCACATCACTTATTTGGTCACGATTCAGAAAAGAGATAGTTGCTACATTTGGGTTCGGTGGAACCAGCAAGTCCAACCTATTATGTGTTTACACATATCCTCAAATGCAGCCCATTTTAGAAGTTAACGCAGCGTGCAACTTGAGAATATTAAGCGCTACTTTACTGCCAGATTATTGTTCGGTGTGTGTGGCCACTAATGATTCCACCATTAGAATCTATCAGCTATGGGAAGGGTCATTAGAAATTTTGCCATCTGCAACTCAAAGAATCATGGGGGCGTTTGGTAGCGACATAATTGAACTCTTGGAAGGAATATCTAAAACCGGTGACGTGATTAGATAAGAAATGTTGGCTTAGCCTGGTGCAGTATATAGTGCTGTCTGTATAGTGAAATTGTGGACTAAGGTCAACGCCAATGTTTAATAATCGGAATGTGTAGATCTTTGCCTTGACAACAATTTACCTCTTAACACGCAAGAATTACCGCATTGGTTTTTTTCTATTTATTTCTTTTTCTTACATTTTGTCTAGTCCTTCCTGGAAAAAAAAAATAACTCAACTTAAGTCAGCCCAATGGAAACTCTCTCCTATCCGTTCTTTTAGTCCCTATTTAATACCTGTCTAATTTCGGTTACTTTTTTTTTTTTCTTATACGATCCAATATTTTCTTTTTTACTTACAAAATATAGTTCCAAATACTAGATACAATGTCTGCTGCATTAGTTAACCGTTCTTTAACTACAATCAGAACAGAGTTAGAGTTTTTAAAGGATTCGGATGTGATCACCGAAGGATTATACGAGAAATTACTCCAGTTATTACCAACAAAATACCAAAAAGATTCTGCACCATGGGATGTCGATAGAATCGCTGGAGGCTCTTCAGGTCCAGGAAAAGTACAAAACAAGTCAGCTGCCGATGTATTAGCAGATGACTTCTCAAAAACCAACATTTCTGCTCCACCTCCAGCATACCCACCAGCACAGCCTCCACGTAGTGCTGCACCAAAACCAGTTGGCTATTGTATTGCCACTTATGATTACAAGGCACAACAGGCTGGCGATTTAGATTTGTCAAAAGGTGATAAGTTGGCAGTTGTTGAACATTTATCAGAAGATTGGTGGAAAGGGTACAAGAGTGATTCAAGTCCTGAAAAAACTGGGGTATTCCCATCCAATTATGTTAAGATAATTTCTAAATTAGAATTTGAAGCAGATGAAAGAAAAGCAGCCCCACCAGCACCAGTACAATCACCATCGTATGAACAAAATGGATATTCTGCATATGGACCACCAGCAACTTATCCACCACAACAATTGCAACAACAACCATCTTATGGAGGATATGCGCAATACCCACCACCATCAACTAATTACTACCCACCTCAACAGTACCAACAACCACAGCAACCACAACAATCACAACAAGTGGTAGAGCAACAGCCTGAGCAGCAACACTCCCTGGGAAGTGAACATGTAAAGAAGTTTGGAAGCAAGTTGGGTAATGCTGCCATTTTCGGTGCTGGTGCGCTGATAGGTAGTAACATTGTCAATTCTATTTTTTAACGTGAATAATACGTTGAAGTTTTGAGGCTTGTTTTGTAGTTTGAATTTAATATACATATATATGGGAGTAATGTTGTATGGCCAAAAGGCATTTGAATTTCTTGGTGTACGATTATCTGAGATGAAATGAGTTTTTTACTAAGATACTCTCGTGGCTAGCTTACACCATCTTGCGGTTCTAATAGTACTTACACTTTTAATTTTTGATAGTCTAGCAGCTTACTATTCTATGACTGGTGACTAAAAAATTGGCAAATTCTAGAATGAAAAATAAACTAATAAAGTTACTCACATCATAAGCTGAAAGTGTTAAAGTTTGTTTAGACTCGTTGCGAACCATATCAGATTAGAGTGCTAAAACGAACCAATATTGAGCATTGTCTCAACTTATGGCGTTACATCTATAATCTATATATTCATATATAATATGACATACGCGGAGCCAAGAAAGAGAAACTCTTAAAAGATACTGACAATAACAAATCAACTGTTAAGTCCGATAAATTAGTAAGCATTGGACTTATGCTATTATTAATAATCAACGCTTCTTCTGTCTTTGATAGGTTTCCTCTAAATAAAAACTAGAAGGTTATCAAGACTCGGACAATGTACAAAACTAAAGCCGTTTAGGATAGATAAGCCACTTTCGTGGAAAGAAGAAAAATATGCAATATGATCATCAAAGGGATACCGGCTGCAAGATAAAACTTTCCCGATTCCACTTTGAAAGCTATAATTCAAGGATGTCAAACTTGCAATGGCTAAATGATGATTATTAAATTTTTTTCCCGGGATTATATCTACATCCGATTTAAATCAAGCACAGCCTAAATCTGTTATGCATGTATGTGCAAAAACTGATAATATACCTCTGTCGTAATCAAATCTCAATTTCTTTAGCTAAGCCAGATTAATATTCAACAAGTTGTAACGCATACTTTGCAATTATAAGAATCAATGACAGATAAGATCCTAAAAAGTGAACCACAGCTTTGTTGACAAGATGTGACCAGGTAATGATAGTTAACACACCTTTGTCTCCATATTCGTCATTTTTTGTTTGTTTGGTTTATAAAAATTATCCGTACTACCAGTTTTTTTTTAGCCGAAAACATTAATATCCCTGTTGAAATTTCCACTCTCAGCAATGCTATTAAAAGAAACACATGAAAAATGAAATCAATTCAAACACAAACAATAAGGCTGTATTAATTTTTACGTATTTTCTTTGTGTTATTCAATTCACGGAAATCGGATATTTTTTTTTGTTTTCAAAGCCTCTACTATGAATACTAGTAGTAAAAAATATCCGATGTATACCAAAATGATTGCAAATAATCGAATAAGAAAATGGTATATAAACTGGACAACATATCTGATAATATTTCAATTGATATAGTTTTATTTATTTATTTATTTATTCATTCAAATATATTTCACTAATTAACACATACAATAAAAACATATGAGTACTGCAAACACGTCTTTGTCGCAACAGCTAGACGAAAAGCCATGGGTGGATGCACTGGACAATTCATCAGTTCAAGAATATCAAGGTTTTGATGCTACTGCAAGTCACAACATCCAAGATTTAGCCAGAAAATTAACCCATGGTTCTACAAATGGTGATCACCATTCTACAAATGATTTAGCTAGATATTTGAGCCACATGTCTGACATACCTGGTGTTAGTCCATTCAACGGCAACATTAGTCATGAACAATTAGACCCAGATTCCGAAAATTTCAATGCCAAATACTGGGTGAAAAACTTGAAAAAATTATTTGAATCTGATTCTGATTATTATAAGCCATCGAAATTAGGGGTTGCCTATAGAAATTTAAGAGCTTACGGTATTGCTAATGATTCTGATTATCAACCAACTGTGACTAACGCACTTTGGAAATTTACTACTGAAGCAATCAATAAATTGAAGAAACCAGACGACTCAAAGTATTTTGATATTTTGAAATCAATGGATGCCATTATGAGACCTGGTAAACTTACTGTGGTTTTGGGGAGACCCGGTGCTGGTTGTTCCACATTGTTAAAGACCATTGCTGTTAACACTTATGGTTTCCACATTGGTAAAGAATCCCAAATTACTTATGATGGGTTATCCCCACATGATATTGAACGTCATTACCGTGGTGATGTTATTTATTCTGCTGAAACCGATGTTCATTTCCCTCATTTGAGTGTTGGTGATACTTTGGAATTTGCCGCTAGATTAAGAACTCCACAAAACAGAGGTGAAGGTATCGACAGAGAAACTTATGCTAAACACATGGCTAGTGTTTATATGGCAACCTATGGGTTATCACACACAAGAAATACTAATGTTGGTAACGATTTCGTCCGTGGTGTTTCCGGTGGTGAAAGGAAAAGAGTGTCAATTGCTGAAGCATCTTTGAGTGGTGCTAATATCCAATGTTGGGATAATGCCACTAGAGGGTTAGATTCTGCTACTGCTTTGGAATTCATTAGAGCTTTGAAAACTTCAGCAGTCATTTTAGATACAACTCCGTTGATTGCCATTTATCAATGTTCTCAAGATGCCTATGATTTATTTGATAAAGTTGTTGTCTTGTATGAAGGTTATCAAATTTTCTTTGGTAAAGCCACCAAGGCTAAAGAATATTTTGAAAAGATGGGTTGGAAATGTCCTCAAAGACAAACTACTGCTGATTTCTTGACTTCCTTAACTAATCCAGCTGAAAGAGAACCATTACCAGGATTTGAAGATAAAGTGCCAAGAACTGCTCAAGAATTTGAAACATATTGGAAAAATTCTCCCGAATATGCTGAATTAACTAAGGAAATTGATGAATATTTTGTTGAATGTGAACGATCCAACACCAGGGAAACTTATCGTGAATCTCATGTTGCCAAACAATCCAACAATACAAGACCAGCATCTCCATATACAGTTTCATTTTTCATGCAAGTTAGATATGTTATTGCTAGAAACTTTCTTCGTATGAAAGGTGACCCATCGATTCCCTTGATTTCAATTTTGTCGCAATTGGTGATGGGTCTTATTTTGGCCTCAGTATTCTTTAACCTTAGAAAAAGTACTGATACATTTTATTTCCGAGGTGGAGCACTTTTCTTTTCAGTATTATTCAATGCCTTTTCTTCACTTTTAGAAATATTGTCGCTTTATGAAGCTAGACCAATTGTGGAAAAGCATAGGAAATATGCTCTTTATCGTCCATCTGCTGATGCATTAGCTAGTATTATTAGCGAATTACCCGTCAAGTTACTCATGACCATGTCCTTCAATATAGTCTACTATTTCATGGTCAACCTTAGAAGAACTGCAGGAAATTTCTTCTTTTATTGGTTAATGTGTGCACTGTGCACTTTGGTAATGTCCCACATGTTCAGATCCATTGGTGCTGTTACAACCACTATTGCTACTGCCATGTCACTCTCCACAGTATTTTTATTGGCCATGATCATTTATGCTGGGTTTGTTCTTCCTATTCCTTACATATTAGGATGGTCCAAATGGATAAGATACATCAATCCTGTGACATACATTTTTGAATCACTTATGGTGAATGAATTCCACGGTCGTGAATTTGAATGTGGACAATATATTCCTAGTGGTCCTGGTTTTGAAAATCTCCCCGTTGAAAATAAAGTTTGTACAACAGTTGGATCTACTCCTGGAAGCACAGTTGTCCAAGGTACCGAATATATAAAATTGGCTTATCAATTTTATTCTTCACACAAATGGAGAAACTTTGGAATTACCGTTGCATTTGCTGTTTTCTTCTTAGGAGTTTATGTTGCCTTGACTGAATTCAATAAAGGTGCTATGCAAAAGGGGGAAATTGTTTTGTTTCTTAAAGGGTCTTTGAAAAAACATAAAAGAAAAACTGCTGCTTCCAACAAAGGTGATATTGAAGCTG
>OBUW01000803.1_pt1 | contig 11358 bp, 8 predicted proteins | sample 1475761 | NCBI WGS metagenome assembly OBUW01 (sample SAMEA2579908, study PRJEB22360) | human gut metagenome | biome: human gut; feature: human-associated habitat; material: faeces | place: Denmark | collected 2008/2010
AAAAGCTGATGAAATCAGCGTAGTAGAGCCCACTCAACCACTGCGTCTTGCTCGATAATCCAAAGACAATTGAAGAGGCCAGGACTTTTGTCCCAGCCTCTTCCGTCAATTATTCATTCATATTCACACGATGCCATTCATTGATGACATAAGCTAGTTCTCCCAACTGATAAAGACCAACACCACTGATTTCAGAACTTTCTGGGGTCGTTCCACCCAGTCCTGCAGTATAGATGGCAACCAAATAAGGGGTCGATTCATGGACAATGGCATCCACATTGAGCGCTTCCGCAACATAGCCCGGTTTTTGTTGAATGACCAAATCTGGCAAGAATTTCTTATAGTACTCACCTGGGAAAGATTCCCCAATCAATTCCAACAAATCTGCATATTTTTCTTGATGATTCCAAAGATATTGCAAGACATGGATATAATAATCCGTTGTCGTTTTATTATCTTCGCTAAAGGTTTTGACTTCTGGTGAGCGAGATTGACCATAGCGACTGAATAACTTGCGCGCTTGCTCCATTCCCCCTAAACGATCTGCCAAGGCATAGGCTGGGGTATTTTCAGAGTAAACTAATGAATAGCGTTGCATATCAGGGATAGACATGGCTCCATCAAAGGCAGCAACGTAATTGTCATGTTCCCCTACATATTCATAGTAGGTATTGTTAATGTCAAACCGATCTGTTAAATTGAGTTTCCCCTTTGTGACCTCATCCACCACCAACATGTTCAACGGTAGCTTATAGGTACTTCCTGCCGTCATTGGTTGAAGATCATTCATGGCAAATTGCTCTCCTGTAATGGCATTGCGATACGTGAAGGCAACTTGTGACGGATCAATTCCACTTTCCGCTAGGAAATCCTGGACAACCTCTACCAACCCCTTATTAGCATAATCATAGACAAGGCCATAAGCACTCATCGTTTCCATGTCTGCATCGACCACTGCTTGCTTGGCTTCAGGAGATTTGACACGTGGTTTTTTCGTCTCAGGCGTAGACTTTTCTATATCTTTTTCTTTTGCTTCTTTTGTTTTCTTTTCTTTTTTTTCAATTGCTGATGCTGTTGGTTGCGTAACATGCAAGTAGCCCAGTGCGCTTGTTCCCCCTAAGCACAATAGAATACTGATCGCAATCATGATCGAGCGTAGATTAAAATATTTTTTCATACGAGATTAATTATAAAAGATTCTACTGAAAATAACAAGAATTATCAGAAATAGAAAACGATTTCTTTTTAAAAAGATTATTTCTTTTCATCAAAGGCTTATTTTCGTTTAAAGGAGCCCATAATTAGCTTAGCGATCTCACGCGCAATCGTCCGGAATAAGGAACTCAAGAAGGAATCCTTAGCTTTTTCAAGACTGGATTTTCTTGGGCGACCTGGACTGCGTTTTTGCTCTGCTTTTTCCGTCGCAGCTCGTTCTTTTTCTGCTTCTTTTTTCTCCTCTTCTTGTGCTTCCTTGCTTGCTTTAGCTGCTAATTTTTCATAGGCAGATTCCCGATCAATCGTCGTCGCATACTTTTGATGGAAAGGCGATGTCGTGATTAAGGCCAATTGTTCACTTTCATTTAAGAGGTCAAAACTCGATTGAGGAGAGAGAATATAAGCACGCTCAACAACACTAGGTTGCCCCTTCTCATTCAGGAAAGAAACCAAGGCTTCCCCTGTCCCTAATTCTGTGATCACTGTTTCTGTATCAAAGTCTGGATTCGGACGAAAACTTTGGGCAGCCACCTTGATGGCCTTCATTTCTTTTGGTGTATAAGCTCGAAGCGCATGCTGCACACGATTTCCAAGCTGTGCCAAAACAGATTCTGGTAGATCTTGAGGATTTTGGGTAATAAAGTAAATCCCTACACCCTTAGAACGAATCAGGCGCACGACCTGCTCGACCTTCTCAAGAAAGAGCTTGCTTGCATCCTTAAAGAGGAGATGGGCTTCATCAAAGAAGAAAACCAGTTTTGGCTTTTCGGGATCCCCAACCTCGGGAAGTGTTTCAAAGAGGCGAGACAACATCCAAATTAAAAAGGTTGAATACAATTTTGGTGAATGAAAGAGCTTTGTAGCCGAAAGAATATTGATATACCCACGCCCTGATGCATCGAGTTGCATAAAGTCATTTAAATCAAGTGCAGGCTCTCCGAAAAACTGATCCGCTCCTTCTTCTTCAAGAACCAAGAGGCTTCTTTGGATCGCACCGACAGATTGTTTGGTGATATTACCATATTGGGCAGAATAGTCTGAGCTGTGTTCATAGACTTCCTTTAAAAGGCTTTGCAGGTCCTTCAAATCAATCAAAGGCCAATCTTTCTCTTGAGCCACTTTAAAGACAATTGCAAGAATTCCTGATTGAGTTTCATTCAAATCAAGCAGACGAGAAAGAAGCAATGACCCCATTCCTTCGACAGTCGCACGAACAGGGTGACCAGCTTGGCCAAAGACATCCCACAATCGAACAGGGAAGGCTTGCGGCTCAAACGGATCTGTGAGACCAAGCAGTTTGTAGCGTTCTTCCAGTTTTGGAGTCCATTGCCCCGCTTTGGCTAAACCAGATAAATCTCCCTTGATATCAGCTAGAAAGACCGGAATGCCCTCTTTGCTTAATTTTTCTGTGAGGACCTTGAGGGTAACTGTTTTCCCTGTCCCTGTTGCTCCTGCAATCAAGCCATGACGATTCAACATCCGTAAATAGATAGGCGTCTCAACTGCTCCTTTGGTAATGGTAATACTAGTCATTTCATTTCTCCCTGAATGTTTCAGTTTTCATTTTAACGGTCATCTTTTCCTTGCCTAGGCCCTTCAAACTGGGCTTCTGATAAGTAAGACACACTCCTACTAGTGTATCATTTTCCTGTCCAAACGCAAGAAATTATACTCCGATTTTCCGGATACAAACAAAAAAATCTATAAGAGCCAATTGTCGCTCTTATAGATTCCTTTATTTTATTATTTTGCTGCTGCAAACAAGTCATTAACTTTATTCCAGTTGATCACTGAGAAGAAAGCTTTGATGTAGTCAGGACGTACGTTACGGTATTTTACGTAGTAGGCATGTTCCCAAACATCCAAACCAAGGATTGGTGTTTTTCCTTCAGAGATTGGTGTATCTTGGTTTGCTGTTGAAGTCACTTCGAGTTTGCCTTCTTTGTTGACAACCAACCATGCCCAGCCAGAACCAAAACGGGTCGTTGCTGCTACTGTGAAGGCTGCTTTGAAGTCTTCAAATGAACCAAATGTGGCATCAATAGCTGCAGCAAGTTCTGCTGAAGGAGCTGTTTGTTCTGGAGTCATCAATTCCCAGAAAAGAGCGTGGTTCAAATGACCACCACCATTGTTGATCACAGCTTGGCGAATGTCAGCTGGAATGGATTCAACATTAGCTAACAAGCTTTCAAGGTCTTCTCCAATTTCAGGATGTTTTTCAAGAGCTGCATTCACATTGTTTACATATGTTTGATGGTGTTTATCATGGTGCAAATGCATGGTTTCTTCATCGATATAAGGTTCCAATGCATCATAAGCATATGGTAATTCTGGTAAAATGATAGCCATTTTATGGTCCTCTTTTCTTTATTACTGATTTGATGATAACGCAAACAGCTAAATTATTCAACTAATCTGCTTGCAATTTCATTCATGTTTAGACGCTATTTGCCACTTTTAAAAGTGCCACATCAAATAAGTAGTCTTTATCATACGTTCCACTTTTAATTACATAATCCGTCTCGATGAAGGTCATCATGGCCTGCTTCAAAAAGGACAGGGAAAGCTTGCGGCTATCCCGTAAGGCAAACTTCACCTGATATGGATTGACCTTGCGTCCTGACAACTCTGACAAGCTCGCTACGATTTGGCTTTCGGATTGACCTTCTTCTGAAAATATTTTTACTTGAGAAAACATTCGGAATTGTCCCAACAGAATAGCAATCAATTTTATTTCATCTTCTCCTTGTAAGCGGAGATCTTTCACCAAATTCCGGGCTTGATCGATTTGGCGTTTGAGAATCATTTGGGTCAGATCAAAAATATTATCTTGCAAGGTTTTGGGAACAACCTCCTCAATATCTTCGAGGGTAATCTGACCATCCTCTTTATAAGCCTGCAAAAGAGCGAGATTCTTCTGTAACTCTCCAAAATCATAGCCAGATTTTAAGAGCAACTGGTCCAAGGAATCGCCCACAAACTGCAGGGCCAATTCTTGGGCTTGGCTTGCAAAATAGCGCTTTACCTCTTGCTCTTTAGGAGTCGCTGCTTCAATGATTTGGGCATCCCGTTTTAGGAGTTTGACCAAGCGACGCTTACTATCTAATTTTCCTTCTGCAAAGATCAGCAAATGGGTCGATTCAGAAGGATTTTCCAGGTAGTTTTCAAATTGCTTCAGATCTTCATCTGTTAAATAGCGTTTTTTGGCAGTAGTCAGATCCAATAAGTGATCCAAAATCACAATTTTTTCATCAGCGAAAAAGGGAAGACTGACCAAATCCAGCTCTACCTCAGCATAAGAGGCTTCCTTCATATCAAAATAAGAATAATTCAAATCTGAGGGATCATAGCCTATTTTTTTTAAAATGTCTTTTTTTAACCATTCAAATTGACCTACATCCTCGCCTGTCAAGACAAGAATAGAAGGCAGAGTTTGAACCGTCAGATGTTTAGTGTCGGTAATTGCTTGCATGAAACTCTCTTATCTTTATCCGTTTAGTGGATTTCGTGTTCAGCAGCCATCTTTTGTTCCAATGGTGGTTTTTCATCAGACAAATCAGGTGCTGCTACAAAATTAGGAATTTGCTCAAAGGAGTTGCCTCCAAAGCTCCCCCCTGTCGCTGTGACCTGTGGTTCAGAAACTACTCCCATAGGAGTTTCTACTGGTTGTGGGAAGGTATTTTTCCCTGGAAGCATCATGAGAATCAAGAGAGAAATAACTGTAATCCCCCAAAGAAATAGGAAAATATCTAGCCCCGTCAACAAATAGAGCAGAACCGGACCAAGGTTTAAAAAGATCCAAGACCAATGGATTCCTGCATCCCGCAAGCGACGCACACAAATGGCTTGACTGGGTACTAAAATGAGGAAGTAAAAGAATGCTAAGAAAGCGAGCGCCCATAAACCTGTCTTAGAATGAACAGCTGAAAAATTGAGCGTTTCTTGAGCATTTTGATGGGATAAAGAGGCCACGATATAAAAAACCCAAAGAGGCAAAGAAATCAGGGAATTCCAGAAAAAAGCTAGCCAAAAATGGGCCCGACTGGTCTTACTTGAAAAATCTGCATACTGTATCCAAAATTGCTTAAATGCGTTCATACGATTCTACCTTTACATTGATTTCACTTTCTATAATAGCAATTTTCAGCATAGAAAGCAAACCTCTCCTCGTCTCTAGCGGACCGTTTCTACCCTCCAATGGTCCCACCCAATCAAGCGAATTGCTCCCCTTTCATCGGTACGAAGATAAGAAATAGAGCGTTCCTCTAGACGATCGAGCAATTCTTTATGGGGATGTTGGTAGCGATTTTTCTTTCCAACAGAGATCAAGGCCAACTGAGGATGTAACTGATCTAAAAACACATCACTAGAGGAACCTTTAGAACCGTGGTGGCCTACTTTCAAGACATCTACTTGTAATTGTGGATCGTTTTTCAATAGTTTCTTCTCTCCGGCTTCTTCCAGATCACCTGTGAACAAAAATCGTTTCTGATAGAACTGCCCGTAGAGGACAATCGAATCATCATTTTTACCATCCCCCACTTCATCAGGTGATAAGACTTCTAGATGATGATCAAAAATAGGTAGTTGATCCCCTCTCTGGACTACTTTAATCGGACTATGAAGCAGTTTCAATTTCTCTCGAAATTGAGAATTAGTTAGACTACCTGGACTGACATACACTTTTTTAATTGGGATTTGTTTGGCAACCTCCACCATATCACCCATATGGTCCTGGTCTGTATGAGTCAAGACCAAAGCATCGAGTTTTCCAACACCTCGACTCTTGAGATAGGGAATCAAGGTTTGATCCGCATTGGCAGATTGACTGCGCTCTTGCCACTTTTCTCCACTTTTAAAAGTGACACGTCCTCCGACATCAATCAATATGGTTCTTCCTTTCCAATCGCGTAAAAAGATACTGTCTCCTTGACCGATATCCACCATGGTGATCTCATTTTCTAAAGGATGCTTGGTCCAACAAAAGATGAGTAGAATCATACCGATTAACAGAAAACGAAAGTTCTTTTTCTTTCGAAGATCATACAAGATCCCTAAAAGAAGGAATAGAGCAATCAGAGCTGGTCCCGTCGGCTGACCAAATACCAACGGTAGCGACGTGAGTTTTGAGATCCAACGAATACACTCCTCTATGAGTAGAAATAAATTATTAAAAATCGTAAGCGGCTTTAGAATCGAAAAGATAAATAGCACTGTTAAACCTGGAAGGAGAACAAGGTCAAACAAGAAAGAAAAGAGGAAGGTTAAAGGGAGTGACCATGGTTGAAAGACACTAAAATAATAGGTCAAAAGGGGTAATATACCCAGACTAATCCAGAAACTTTCCACTAGTACCTTTTTAAGTCCTGAATAAGAATTGGTATCTATCAAGGTCAAAATAAAGGCATAGGCACAACTCAAGACCCCTCCAGCTGTCAGGAGAAACTTGGGCGTGAGCAACATTAAGAGCATCAAGGTCATCGCCATATTCTCCATCCCTCGGATGCCCTTTTGAGAGAGGATCTTCTGCAAGAGACTGCGAACCACTGAAACAGAAAAACCTGTCAAGCCAGCATAGACCAAAGAGATTGGAACCATCAAAATATCGACTGTTTCTTGCAAGATTCCTAGACGTAAGAGAGCTTTCCGGATCCCATTGATGAAAAAGCCGACCTGCATACCAGATAAGGCGAATAAATGGATGATTCCTAAACTCGTGTAAAGCTGGTCCATCTCTTCAAAATCCGTATCTAAATAGCCAAAAAGAAGGCCGGTCATATACTGGTTCATTGGTTGCGGAAAGTGCTCCTTGCTCCAAACAATGGCTTGGCGCCTCCATTGAGATAACCAGTCAAAAACATTCCAAGTCTGTATAGGAAGTGCGGATTGGATCGCTTCAATTTTTATTTGATAGTGAATCCCCTGTGTTTCCAAATAAGACCGATAGTCAAATCCTCTAAAATTTCGCTGCCCTTCTGGTTCTTCTATAACACCTTTATATGTCAACTCCAGCAAGTGGGTTTGACTTTGCCACTGCTGTTTTTCTTTTTCTGATTTTAAAGTGTAGAAGACTTGGTAGGTCTTTCCCTGATTTTTAGCACGAAAAGACAGGGCGTCCCCATTGATCTTGATGGTATCTGGAATCAGACGTAAGTGGGATGGGGGCTGACTTTCTGCTTGTACTGGATGATCCTGTATTCGCTGAAAGACAAAAAAGGCCGCAAAACAAAGGGTTGCTAAAGCAAGCCCTAGTAAACTTGAGCGCTCCCCTTTATAGTGATGAACCGCTAAAACTCCCACTACTACTAGACCGCTGATCGAAAGCCAAGATGGTTGATAGGTACTAAAATACAGCCATAGGAGTACAAAAGCGAGATGGACAAGCGAAAAAGGGAGGTCTTTAATCCACCGTGAAAGCATCTCTTAGTTTCTCCAGTGTTTTCTCTCCGATTCCTGAAACATTCTTCAGATCATCCACTGATCGAAAAGGACCATTTGCTTCGCGATAGGCGATAATGTCCTGGGCACGTTTCTGGCCAATGCCTGATACGGTTTGGAGCTCTGACTCGGTCGCTCGATTTAAATGGACCTTGCCTGTTTTTTCTGCTGGCGCTGACGAAGTTGCAGGACTTTCTGAACTTCCAAGTACTGGAACATCCTCTCCTTCTTTAGCAACATAGATCACTGCTTCATCGGAGAGTTTTTGCGCCAAATTGACCGATTGGCTATTGGCATCTGCTGTCATCCCGCCTGCCTTATAAATGGCATCGTGGACTCTGCTATTGGAGCGCAACTCATAGACCCCTGGTTGTTTGACGGCTCCTTTGACATCGACCGTAATGATCTCGGGTGCATCAGACACTGAAGTAACCGTCTTTTCTTCTTTGGAACTAGCGGTCTGCACCTTTTCTTTGCTCGAAGTTGAACTAGAAGACTGATAAAGATCCGGTATGGTGGATGCACTTGACTGAGGTCGATGAAAAAGAAAATACCCTCCAAGTAAGAGTCCGATAGCAGTAAGAGCTAAAAAGAGCTTATATTCTTTGATTTTTTCGATGATATCCTCCATAAGAAACCTCCTCTCACTTTTATTATTCGTAAAAATAAAAAAAACTGAGAAAAACTCTCAGTTTTTTTACTTGTTTTTCCGATGTTTGTCTGGATCCCATACAAAGCTTGCTAGGTAACTAAAGAGCAAGGTCAAGATGCCCACGACTAAGACAAGGGGAATCAAAAGGATTTTTAACAAACGAATCAAGATAAAAGGTTTTGTTGGGGTGTTGATCGCTTGCGCTTCCGCATCCAAGCGATCAAACTCCTCTTGGATACGGCGGGCAACTTCTGCCACTCCTTCGTCATTCATCTTTTTAATATCCGAAATATCGATGGGATGTCCAAAGTTCATATCAATGCGTTCACCCGTTGCCAACCCTTTCAAGTCTCTTGGACCAGTATAAGTCACTGGCATGATACGGACCTTCGCAATTTTAGCAATGATTGCAACACCGCCTTTAACGTCTTGAGAATGACGGCTTCCACTTGGGAACATAATCAAGGAACGGTTGCTCTTTTTCAGCATATTGACAGGATACTTAATGGCTACTGCTCCCGGATTTTCACGGTCGATCGGAAATGCCCCACACATGCGAATCCACCAGCCAAAAATACGATTGGTGAAGAGCTCTTTTTTTGCCATAAAGATAAACTGCTTTGGCTTGGTTGCAAAGGCCATATAGACCGGATCCCACCAAGTCCGGTGAGGCGATACCAATATGTAGTTCTCTTCCTGATCTGGAATATTGTCCTTATGATGGTAATGGGCATTCCCATTTAAAACCCACAGAATAAAGGCAACAAGGCCACGTAAATAGGTATAAAACATAGTTGTTCCTCAAATCCATTTCATTAATCTCTCAACATGATAGTCAATCATATTGAACCTTCTTTCTCATTATACCGTAACCTGATTTTGACCGCAAACTTTTTTTAGATAAAAAATGTCTCAACGGACCGATTCTAGATAGTCTTTTTCTCAAAAAAATGATATCATATTGTCTATGGAAACGAATGAATTAAAGGGGTTATCCCTCAGTGAAGTCCGCAAGAAAATGGATCGCGGACAAACCAATGATTTTACAACGAATACAAGTACCAGTACCTGGCAAATCATTAAGCGCAACGTCTTCACCTTGTTTAATACCTTAAACTTTGTGATTGCCGTAGCCTTGGCTGCTGTACAGGCATGGAGCAATATGATCTTTTTCGCGGTTATTAGCTTCAATGCCATTACAGGGATCATGACTGAGATGCGCGCCAAGCGGATGATTGATAAGCTCAACCTCATGAGTCGTGAGCTAGTGACTGTCATTCGTGACGGGGAAAAAGATGCGATTCCACCAGAAAAGCTTGTTCTAGGTGATTTAATGCTTTTATCTTCGGGTGAGCAGATCCCTAGTGATGCCGAAGTCATGTCTGGTATCGCTGAAGCCAATGAAGCTATGCTGACTGGTGAGAGTGATCTGGTCTTAAAAGAAGTTGGTGATGAACTGCTTTCTGGTAGTTATATTGCCAGTGGTCAAGTCTATGCCCGTGTCAAGCGAGTTGGAGCAAACAACTATGCCAACAAACTGATGATGGAAGCCAAAACCTTGAAGCCTATCAATTCGCGTATTCTTTATAACTTAGCGAAAATTTCAAGCTTCACTGGTAAAATTATCATCCCATTTGGCCTTGCCCTCTTCTTTGAAGCACTGTTGATCAAGATGCTGCCAATCAAAGATTCTGTCGTGAATTCTTCCACAGCTCTCTTGGGAATGTTGCCAAAAGGAATCGCCCTACTGACGGTTACGTCTCTTTTGACAGCGGTTATTAAGCTCGGCATGCGCAAGGTTCTTGTCCAAGAAATGTACTCAGTAGAAACCCTGGCGCGTGTGGATACCTTGTGTCTAGATAAGACCGGTACCATCACTCAAGGGAAGATGACAGTCGAATCTCTCCATAGCTTATCTGATCATTTTTCGGAACAGACGATCCAGGTCATTCTCTCTGCTTACATGCAATATAGCGAGGACACTAATCCTACTGCTCAAGCTATTCGCAAGGCTTATGGGGAGTTGGAGCATGCTTATACTGCGGAAAACATTATTCCTTTCTCAAGTGATCGGAAATGGGGAGCCATGCACCTATCTAACCTTGGAACTGTCTTTCTCGGTGCTCCTGAAATGCTCCTTAAAGAAAATCCAGCTGCTGTCGTCGAAGCACAAGCTCGTGGATCGCGCGTGCTCGTCTTGGCTCACAGTTCAGAACTGATCAGCATGCAGGAATTGAAACTGCCTGAAAATCTTGAAGGGATTGCAGTTATTGAGATTACAGACCCCATTCGTGAAGGGGCTTCAGATACTCTTGAGTATTTGCGCTCTGAAGGCGTGGATCTTAAAATCATATCCGGTGACAACCCTGTGACAGTCTCTTATATCGCTCAACAAGCTGGCTTCAAAAATTATGAGAACTACATCGATTGTTCAAAAATTTCTGATGACCAATTAGTGGATCAAGCAGAAGAAACAGCTATCTTTGGGCGCGTGTCTCCTCACCAGAAAAAACTGCTCATCCAAACCTTGAAAGCAGCTGGTCGGACAACTGCTATGACAGGAGATGGGGTCAATGATATCCTTGCTCTTCGCGAAGCAGACTGCTCCATCGTAATGGCTGAAGGAGATCCTGCAACCCGTCAAATTGCAAATATTGTTCTTTTGAACTCTGACTTTAATGATGTTCCAGAAATTCTATTCGAAGGTCGTCGTGTGGTCAATAACATTGGACGAATCGCTCCAATCTTCTTTATCAAAACGATCTATTCCTTCCTCTTGGCTGTTATCTGTATCGCCAGTGCCCTTTTCTTCAACGTCAATTATTTGCTGATTTTTCCATTCATCCCTATTCAAATCACCTTGATCGACCAATTCGTCGAAGGATTCCCACCATTTGTGTTGACCTTTGAACGCAATATCAAACCGGTTGAAAAACACTTCTTAAGACGTTCCCTTCTGTTAGCCTTACCAAGCGCCTTGATGGTCGTCTTTAGTGTCTTGTTCATTCGCCTTTGGGGAGCAAGCCATGGTTGGTCTGCAGCCGATATGTCTA
>OBUW01000807.1_pt1 | contig 11290 bp, 8 predicted proteins | sample 1475761 | NCBI WGS metagenome assembly OBUW01 (sample SAMEA2579908, study PRJEB22360) | human gut metagenome | biome: human gut; feature: human-associated habitat; material: faeces | place: Denmark | collected 2008/2010
CGTTATATTTTAAGGAAAATAAACAAATGATTTTATCAAGTCGATTAGCCTTATAACATTAGCTGATATGTTTGTTGGTCTATAGGTTTTAATGATATTGTTAGATTTAAGGTTTGCTTTGTTGCTGGCAAAGTTTAGATGCCAATTCGTTGGGGTCGTGTTCACTACCAATACTGCAGTAAAAACGAGGTTTGACTCTTTGTATAATATTTAGCTCATTCGCAGATCAAATAATTCGTTCTTTTCTAGGTGCCACACTAGCAAAAGGTTATGGTTAAAGAAGGACACGGTGCATTTCCTGTTCCTAAAGCCAATGACATACCGCCTCCTGCAAATATAAAGAAGATCGGGGCCTTGAAACGTTTTTCAGATGAAGCTTATGCGAAGTCTTTGCTCTATGATGCAGCAAGATTAGTTGCACCAATAATACACGAGCAGAAGTTCAAAGTTGGAAAATTATATGAAATGTATCCTGATAAGGCGGAACTATGGGGCCTAAATGTCAATCACGGACAAAAGATATACCTAAGGTTAAGAGAACATCACAATGATAAACTGTTTCTCCCCATGGGTGATATAGTAGGGACCTTACTTCATGAATTAACACACAATTTGTATAGTGCTCACGATAGTAAGTTCTACAAGTTTTTGGACAAACTAAAGTCGAGATACGACGACATACATTGTAGGGGAGCCAAAACAAAATATTTATGCGAGGAAAACAAGGTTGGTAGAGGTGTATTATTATCCGGAAGTTTAGTATCTGTCAGAGAGCAAAGGCTCAAGGAATTAAGCAAACCAAAGTTTGCGAATGAAAGCAAAGTTTTAGGACTGAATTCAAAAATTAATAAACCTATCGGTGGCTCGCCAAGGGATCTTAGACAGGCAATTCTAGAGGCGGCAGAGCGTCGGTTGAGAGATTCAAAATGGTGTCATAGTGAAAATGCAGAAACCGAAAGTGTTCCCAAAGAGGACGAGTACGACACAACTCAGGTGGAGCTTATCGGTCCTACAGAAGGTAAACCAGTTGGAACATTTGCTAATGATATCATTGATTTAACATCGGACACTGAAGAAACTCCAATTCAACCTGATAACCCGAAACGCCGCATACTCCACGAGATAATTGATTTAACTTCAGATACAGAAGACATAGAGCCAACATCACCAGAGGTAATATGTATAGATTAAGTTAAATATAAAGGCAAATATATTGCCAATGTAATACTCTTTTAACAGTGTTGTTCTCGTGCAAGGATTAAGCACCGAAAAAAAATATGTGGATGCGTTGTTATTAGTTTTACTCTTTGCTTTTTCTGAAAAGAAACATTAACGTGTTCTACTAGTTTGTCACACTACGACACAAGTCCTTGAAATGTCATTTGCAAGGTATATCTACTACACCATTGCGGTTGCTGTTTTATTAAATTTTGTCAAAGCTACTGAAAATAACAATTTTAAACTTGAACTTGAAGCGTCATGGAGCAATATTGATTTCCTTCCTAGCTTTATAGAGGCCATCGTTGGCTTCAATGACTCTTTGTACGAACAGACAATTGAAACAATTTTTGGTTTAGGAGACACTGAAGTGGAATTAGAAGATGATGCTTCAGATCAAGAAATATATTCTACCGTGATCAACTCATTAGGGTTAACAGATCAAGATTTGGATTTTATTAATTTTGATTTAACCAACAAAAAACATACACCAAGAATCGCAGCCCATTACGATCACTATTCTGATGTTCTAACTAAGTTTGGCGATCGACTCAAAAGTGAATGTGCAAAAGACTCTTTTGGGAATGCAGTGGAAACGAAAAATGGTCAAATTCAAACGTGGTTACTATATAACGATAAGATATATTGTTCGGCTAATGATTTGTTTGCATTACGAACTGATTTGAGTTCTCATTCTACACTTTTATTTGATAGGATTATTGGAAAATCAAAAGATGCACCTTTGGTGATTTTATATGGAAACCCGACTGAGGAACTGACTAAAGATTTTCTTAAAATATTGTATCCAGATGCAAAGGCTGGAAAATTAAAGTTTGTATGGAGGTACATTCCACTGGGAATCAAAAAACTGAACTCAATTTCTGGATACGGTGTATCATTGAAAATGGAGAAGTATGATTATTCTGGTGCAGAAGGAAATCCAAAGTATGATTTGAGTCGAGATTTCACCAGAATTAATGAGTCGCAAGAATTGGTCCTGGTCAATGGAAAACATTCGTATGAACTTGGTGTTAAATTGACTTCATTCATATTATCCAATCGCTACAAGACTACTAAATACGACCTTTTAGATACCATTTTAACCAACTTTCCCAAGTTTATTCCTTACATTGCACGATTACCAAAATTACTAAATCATGAAAAAGTTAAATCCAAAGTGCTTGGAAATGAAGATATAGGGCTATCTCAAGACTCCTACGGAATATATATCAACGGTTCCCCAATAAATCCACTAGAGTTAGATATTTACAATCTAGGTACCAGGATAAAGGAGGAATTACAGACTGTGAAAGATTTAGTGAAACTTGGATTTGATACCGTACAAGCAAAGCTCTTGATAGCAAAATTTGCTTTACTTTCAGCTGTTAAACAAACACAATTTCGAAATGGGAATACATTAATGGGTAACAATGAAAATAGATTCAAAGTGTATGAAAATGAATTTAAGAAGGGTAGTTCAGAAAAGGGTGGGGTCTTGTTTTTCAATAACATTGAATTAGACAACACATTCAAGGAGTACACCACTGATCGTGAGGAGGCATATTTAGGAGTTGGTTCTCATAAACTTAAGCCAAATCAAATTCCGTTATTGAAAGAGAACATCCATGATTTAATTTTCGCATTAAATTTTGGGAACAAAAATCAATTGCGGGTGTTTTTCACTTTATCTAAGGTGATTTTGGACTCCGGTATACCTCAACAAGTTGGAGTTTTGCCCGTTATAGGAGATGACCCAATGGATCTGTTACTCGCTGAGAAATTTTATTGGATTGCTGAGAAATCAAGCACACAAGAGGCATTAGCAATATTGTATAAATATTTTGAATCAAACAGTCCAGATGAAGTTGATGACTTATTAGATAAAGTGGAAGTACCCGAAGATTATAAAGTGGATTATAATCATGTGTTAAACAAGTTTTCTATATCAACTGCTTCGGTCATTTTCAATGGGGTTATTTACGATTTAAGAGCACCAAACTGGCAGATTGCAATGAGTAAACAAATATCCCAGGACATTTCACTTATTAAAACTTTCTTGAGACAGGGACCAATAGAGGGTAGATTGAAAGATGTTCTTTACTCTAATGCAAAATCAGAACGCAATTTACGTATAATTCCATTAGAACCTAGTGACATTATTTACAAGAAAATCGACAAGGAATTAATAAACAATTCAATTGCATTCAAGAAGCTAGATAAAGCGCAGGGTGTGTCTGGAACATTTTGGCTAGTGTCGGATTTTACCAAGTCAGCAATAATTACTCAATTGATAGATTTGTTATTGCTTCTCAAAAAGAAAGCAATTCAGATAAGAATTATTAATACTGGGGATACAGATGTTTTTGGAAAATTGAAAACAAAGTTTAAATTAACCGCCTTAACAAATGGACAAATTGATGAAATTATTGAGATTTTGAAAAAATCCAACGCTTCAAGTGCAAATAATGATGAATTGAAAAAAATGCTTGAGACTAAGCAATTACCTGCTCATCACTCTTTTTTGCTATTCAACTCTAGATATTTTAGATTGGATGGAAATTTTGGATACGAGGAATTGGATCAAATTATAGAGTTTGAAGTATCTCAAAGATTGAACTTAATCCCGGACATCATGGAGGCATATCCGGATGAGTTTAGGTCGAAGAAGGTAAGTGATTTTAATCTGGTTTTGTCTGGATTAGACAATATGGACTGGTTTGATTTGGTGACTTCCATAGTGACAAAATCATTCCATGTCGACGAAAAAAGGTTTATTGTTGATGTTAACAGGTTTGATTTTAGCTCATTGGATTTTTCAAACTCGATTGATGTAACGACTTATGAAGAAAATAGTCCAGTTGATGTATTAATAATTTTGAACCCAATGGATGAATATTCTCAAAAATTGATAAGCCTTGTTAATAGCATTACAGATTTTCTGTTCTTGAACATTAGAATCTTACTACAACCAAGAGTGGATCTGAAAGAAGAGATCAAAATTCACAAGTTTTATCGTGGTGTGTATCCTCAACCGACTCCCAAATTTGATTCCAATGGCAAGTGGATCCAACATTATTCAGCTCAATTTGAAAGTATTCCATCCAATGTGACCTATTCTACTGAATTAGATGTTCCACATAAGTGGATAGTTGTTCCTCAACTGAGTTCGATGGATTTAAACACAATCAATTTCAGCGAAAGCCACTCTGTTGATGCAAAATACTCTCTAAAAAATATATTAATTGAAGGATATGCTAGAGATATTCATACTGGGAAGGCCCCTGATGGTTTAATCTTTAGAGCCTTTAATAAAAATTACTCAACTGATACTTTGGTGATGACTTCCTTGGACTATTTTCAAATCAAAGCGTATCCTAGTATTTTCAACTTTAGTACGATCTCAAATGACACATTATTGTCTGCATCGGAAAACAAATATCAGGCTAATACCGAGGAATTGGAGAGCATTGAGGTGCCAGTTTTTAAAATTGATGGATCGACCATATATCCAAGGGTAATGAAATCTGGCAACAATAAGCCAATGCTGACGAGAAAACATGCAGATATAAATATTTTTACAATTGCTGGTGGCCAACTTTATGAAAAGTTAACTAGCATTATGATTGCGTCAGTAAGAAAACATAACCCTAGCCTGACAATAAAATTCTGGATTTTGGAAGATTTTGTGACCCCACAATTCAAACACTTGGTAGAGCTTATCTCAATAAAGTATAATGTCGAATATGAGTTTATTAGTTACAAATGGCCCAATTTCTTGAGAAAACAGAAAACCAAAGAAAGAATGATTTGGGGGTATAAGATTTTGTTTTTGGACGTTTTGTTCCCACAAGATCTCAACAAGATTATATTCATTGACGCCGATCAAATATGTAGGGCAGATTTGACAGAATTGGTTAACATGGATCTTGAAGGTGCTCCATATGGATTTACTCCAATGTGTGATTCTCGGGAAGAAATGGAAGGTTTCAGATTTTGGAAAGAAGGATACTGGTCCGATGTTTTGAAGGATGATTTGAAATATCATATTAGTGCATTATTTGTTGTTGATTTGCAAAAGTTCAGATCTATAAAAGCTGGAGACAGATTGAGAGCACACTATCAAAAGCTTTCTAGTGATCCAAATTCGTTGAGCAATTTAGATCAAGATTTGCCCAATAATATGCAAAGACTGATAAAAATTTTCAGTTTGCCTCAAAATTGGCTCTGGTGTGAAACGTGGTGCTCAGATAAAAGCTTGGAAGATGCAAAAATGATTGATCTTTGCAACAATCCATTAACTAGAGAAAATAAATTAGATGCTGCTAAGAGATTGATCCCAGAATGGATTGAATACGAGCAAGAAATTGAACCATTGGTATCATTAGTACAGAATAATACCGCCAAAGAAGTTGTTCAAGAGATAGAAATTGATACAGACGGAGAACAAGAAGAACAAAAACAAGAAAGTAATGATGATGATTTTATTCACGATGAATTGTAATTGTCAAAGTCACATGGAATAAATAGTGAGAACTCCTGAAACGGCATTAAATACGCACGTTGGGTAGAGATAATACAAATATAGATAGATAGATAGAGAGAAAAAAATGTTGGATTTTTTTCAGACCTCCTCTTCCTCCTGGGCGCCTCCGGTTTAACTATAATTTTTTAAGATTACACAAAATTCAAGTACACGCACTTTCTAATTATTTTATTGAAGAGTCATAATCAGTAATGAATTTTTTTTTTTTTTGATTTTCGATTCTCGATTTCCGATTTCCTCGTTGATTGGTATAATCTAAACGAACAAACAGGTATAAACCTTTGTAGTTAATTATTTTTTTTTTTCTTTCTTTCTTTCTTGTACTTTTTCTTAATTGTTTTTTCTTTTTTTCACTTTTCTTAAACTTGTTATATCATTGCCTTAAGACTATTGAATCAGTTCAGTTTCACAAAGCTTAACAATTAAGAACTATTGAAAACTATTGATCATGAAAATATCTGAGAAATTAACCCAAGCGCATAAGGGATCAAATCCACCACCAGCTACATTTTCGTTTGAGTTTTTCGTTCCAAAAACTTCGCAAGGGGTGCAGAACTTGTATGATAGAATGGATAGAATGTATGATTTGAATCCAATATTTATAGATATCACTTGGAATGCGGGGGGTAGATCATCCACTTTGACCAATGAAATGGTATATACTGCCCAATCAACTTTGGGTTTGGAGACATGTATGCATTTGACATGTACTAACATGAAAGTCGAATTGATTGATGAAGCTTTAGAAAAAGCTTTTAAATCTGGTTGTCAAAACATTTTGGCGTTAAGGGGAGACCCACCTTTGGATGGATCGGAATCTACTGGTGATTTCAAATATGCCAAGGATTTGATCAAGTATATTCATGAAAAATATGGCAACCACTTTAATATTGGTGTTGCAGGGTATCCTGAAGGTCATCCAGAAGAAGAGGACGAGCAGAAAACTTTGCGCTATTTGAAAGAAAAGTGTGACGCTGGAGCTGATTTCATTATCACTCAAATGTTTTATGATGTTGATAATTTTATTTCTTGGTGTAGCAAATTACGCAAAATTGGAGTTGATATCCCAATCATTCCAGGTATCATGCCTATTTCTACCTATGCTGCATTTATAAGAAGAGCCAAGTGGTCCGAAATAGCTATTCCACAACACTTTTTAGACGCATTAGACCCCATAAAAGATGATGATTTCTTGGTAAGAGAAAGAGGAACTGAATTGGTTAGTGAAATGTGTAATAAATTATTGCAATCTGGATATGTCAATCATTTACATTTTTACACTATGAATTTGGAAAAAGCTACTGTTATGATTTTGGAGAAATTAAACCTCATTGAAGCTATTAAATCACACGACGTCGTTGGTGGATCCGAGTTACCTTGGAGAAAATCATTGCATCCAGAAAGATCTAAAGAATCGATCCGTCCAATTTTTTGGCAACATAGAAAGTATTCTTACATTTCAAGAACAGCAACTTGGGATGAATTTCCTAATGGTAGATGGGGTGACTCAAGATCTCCGGCTTTTGGTGATATTGATTTGTGTGCTAGTGAATTATTGAGACAATCACCTAAAAAGGCTTTTGAATTATGGGGTCTCCCTCAATCATTGGCAGAATTGAGTGGTATAATTATCAACTATTTGAAAGGCGACTTGAAGTCGTTACCATGGTCTGATGGTCCTGTGGGGGATGACACTAAAGTAATTGTTGACGACTTGATATATTTGAATCAACACGGGTTTTTCACTATGAATTCACAGCCAGCATTAAATGCAGTTAAATCGTCTGAAAAAGTTTTTGGTTGGGGCCCCAAAAATGGATATGTGTATCAAAAACAGTATTTGGAGTTCTTTTGCCATAAAGATGTTGTTTCTAAATTGTTAGACCATGTCGAGGAATTCAACGTAAAGGGAGCCGAATCTTCATCAGCTTTTATTTCATACTATGCAGTGGATAAAGATGGTAATTTGAGTACAAACTGTAAAGATGATGACATTAATGCAGTCACTTGGGGGGTATTTCCGGGAGAGGAAATTCTTCAACCCACAATCGTTGAGAAAACATCATTCTTGGCATGGAAGGATGAGGTTTACAGATTGTTTACTGAATGGGCCAAGATTGCCAGTAGCAATTTAGTTGAAGCCAATCAAACACAAGTAGACGAATTTGTCCAATTAATGAAAAAATTCGGAGATGAATTTGTGTTGTGCAATTTGGTAAACAATGATTTTGTTGATGGCAATTCCACCCTTTTCGATTTAATCAAGCGTTTGAATATTGACGATTTGAATTAAAACTGACAAATAAATTCGATCAAAGGCTCACAATCTTGTTATTTATACGTACGCATGAGAAGAAGAATAGGAAGAAGAAGAAGAAAATATTCTATTGATGAAGGGCACTCAACATGCTCAAATATGGAAACTTTCAACATTAGTTTCCCAAATATTTTCAGCGTAATTTATGATTTTTATGATGGTTACGGACTATTTTTTTGCATTAAATATTATTTACTTCATTTCAACAATTGTTGTTTAATTTTTTTATTTCACATACATATATCAATGTCATTATTGAGAATTGCTTTTACTGGTTTATAAAAAGAAAAATGAAAGGCATTTGGTTTAGGCATATATTTTGTATAGTTTGCATCCTCAACGGAATTGGTTTTTAAAATAGAATTAATAAAAATATTATCTTTGTTAAAAAGAAAGGTACCAATCTTTTCACTACAGTTGCAAGTGTAATAACTCACTGGTTTGACATTTGTTTTTATCAAACAGGTGGTTCTCCTTAAACAAATGAATATATGAAGTTGGATTAGTGTACAAGGAATTATCATTACGAGATCTTTGATTATACAAATAGTTCAATCGTAGAGAAAGCTCAGGAAGAACTCTAATTTAAAAAATTGTTGCTCAATGTAAAGCCACTTTTGGTTACTTTCTAAACATATCTACTCTATAAAACTACTTTGAAGGAGATTAGAAAACCCTGGCAGATCTAACACTCATAATGTTGTGTAAGCCTTTACCAGTAGTAGATCCAAACTCAAACTCAATTCTCTCGTTTTGAGATTCCTGCATATATTTGTATTACTACTCACCTAAAATTGATTGGATGAAAAAAAGAGAATCCTAATAACAGCCAAACAGAGAAACCTCAAAAAAACCCAAAAAAAAAATCCAATTATCACTCAAACAAACTTTGGTTTCTTACGTCTTTGAAAAGGGAAAAAAAAGTATCCATTTATTATCTATTCATTAACTATGTCAGGAGGTCCAGTTCCAGTTTGGAAGAAATATACCACCAGACCACAGGGTATCTGGGAGAAAATAAGACAACTTTTGGTTTTGGTGCCAAATAGATCATCTGGTAATCCTTTAGTATCGTTGTTTAGACAAGTCCCACCTGGTGAAAGAATCAAAGAAGCACAGAATTACAAGGACCCTGTTACCATACCAGCAGGAGATATCAAAGGTAATCCATACTTCAAGAGAGATTATAGAAGAAATTATCCACAAGTTCATACATTTAACCAGACCAAAATCTCTGGGTTGTTGAATTTAGGTTCTGAATCAAACCCAAGAATCTCCATTGGAGAGAAGGGAAATAAAGAATTGGCAGTGTTTACAAACGGACAAGACGTTAGTTTAGCATCTACTTTGAAGTCTGTGCCTGCATCTGTGGTGAAGGGAGAAGTTTTGGGCAAATCAGGAGAACCAATTGTTGCTCCATCATTAAACAAATTTAAATGGGAAATTTTACCTGAACCTGTTCATGGTATGTATTCTGAAGCTTACCCATGCCGTATATTTACAGAGAAGAAAGTTCGTTCACAATCTTCTGCTTAGGAGAATGGGTTTTTATTCTGTTCTTTTTGTTTATTTTATTTAGCATGATTGTACATTATTAATATATATATTTGGTCTTACACTAAATTGTGGAAATATACTAGGCAACCCGTATAGCCCAAACCAGCAACACAAATATTGTATAACCAGGTTATATTTACAGATCGGTGTATTCTTCAAATGACTATCGATTGTTTGTAGCGTTTCACACGGATGCACTTGCAACCAAGGCTGTTGAAGAAGGTGATGATTATGTAAATCAACCGGACAAATCCCAACTGCCAACGTTCTTTGCGCCATTGGCGAAGTTAAAAACATGTCATTGTCGTATAATCTCATATTTAACAATGGAACACCATATAAATCATCAAAAGAAATTGTAAAATCTATACGAAGCTGCTTCACAGAAACACTGACGAAACTATACATTTTGTCAATATTCCATTTATTCACGTAGTTGTTATTAACAGAAAACTCAAAATCAGTGCCTTTTAACTTCAAGTTTGCTAGCATAATCGAAATGAACTCTTCTATATTGTCATTGAACTGTTGATTTGTAATCATTGGTTTGGCTACAAAAGGTCAAAAACAGTGGAGCAACTATTTTTTTCCTTCTTACTTGGTTAGAGTTTCGCTTGGTGAGTTAATAAATACATTTGCTCCTACTTACCCCTATACTATTAAACAATAAACATAAAAATCTCTGATTCTTAACTTGGTTAGTCCAATTTCAATAAATATAGTCTAACATGCCAGAGCAGCTTCATCAAACCAGTGACATTTTAACTACAACAAAAAAAAATGAAAAAAAAATGAAGAAAACGGGAAGAAAACGTGAGCTATACTTCAACTTTTAAGCTCACTTCTTAGTACTCAACTAATCAAACGTATTTCCTCTTTCAAAACTAAATGACAAACCTCACAGCAAAATACTTAAGAGATATGTGTTGACTGAACCAAATGAATTGAGGATTTGCAAATAATGGTAATCAATTATTCTTTTTTTTTTCAAATATACCATTCGAATCTCCGTTAATTGCTTCTATTGTTTATTCTGCTCCTCTCCATTGTCATCTTTTCCAACAGTTCTTTCATTTAATAATCCCGATTTTCCATTCAAAAGCACTTGGGCGTTTGTTGCGCTAATTGAATTTCGAACTGACATTTCTTTCATTCTTTCGGCATTTGGATGCTTCATAGACATTCCACCAGGTATGCCACTCTTTAAACCACCTCCCATTTGCTTCTGCATAGCATAATCTCCACTGTCAAAATATTTCTTATCTTGGAATTTGGATGATAAGATCTGTTGGGTAGTGGGTAATTTCCCGTACATTTTATAGATTCTTAATTCCTGTGGTGATAATTTAGACAAATCCAATTGTTGAGTGTTCTTTGGTTCACTCAAAGGATCTTCTTCACTATATGACATGATTGAATTTACTCCTTTATGTTATAAAAAATAATTGAATTTTCAATGACTAGAAAACACATAAAAAAAAAGAGAATAAGTAGTAATGGTTCTCCTTATTTTATTTAGTTTCTCAAGAAAGGGAAAAAAAAAGAGACTGTGTACCGCCCAGAAATTGGTTCAGGTTTGCTGGAGTCACATGTTCCAATGATCTGGGAGGGAGGTCATTATTTTTTTGCTCAAGTCAATACTTCTTTATCGCATT
>OBUW01000808.1_pt1 | contig 11286 bp, 10 predicted proteins | sample 1475761 | NCBI WGS metagenome assembly OBUW01 (sample SAMEA2579908, study PRJEB22360) | human gut metagenome | biome: human gut; feature: human-associated habitat; material: faeces | place: Denmark | collected 2008/2010
TTAGAACTATATTATTTTTTTCCTGTATAATAATATTTATTGATGACTCCAACAATATATATAAAATTTTAGATTATAATATAATATTTAATATAAAAGTTTACCATGTATTTTGGGCTTATCTAGTAAATGATATATTAAAAGTAATTATACCGTCTAAAAGTAAAAATACTTATAACGGTAAATTATTTTTAAAACATTATAAAAAAAGAGATAATTACAATAAAGATAAGGTAATATTTGAAACATTTGAAAAAAATAAAAGAGCATTTAACATAGCTTTAGCGTGGATTGGTTTAAATTCAATCTTGTTTTACATATATTTTAGACTTCATTTAGACAAGTCATGGATTATAATGTTATTTTTATTTTATTTCTGGAGTGATATGGTATGTGTCAACGTTTGGTGTCCATTCCAAAAATTATTTATGAAAAATAAATGTTGCAATACATGCAGGATTTATAACTGGGATCATATAATGTATGTTACACCTTTTATATTAATCCCAAATTTTTGGACATACTCTTTAATAGCACTTTCTGTAATAAGTTTAATACAGTGGGAGTATTTATTAAAAAAACATCCAGAGAGATTTTCAAGTATTTCAAATCTTAATTTAAATTGTTATAATTGTCAAAATGAATGTAGATTTAATAAGAAAAAAATAAAACAAACAAGTAAAAATATAACGAGGTATAATAATGAACAAGAAAACAGCTTTGATAACAGGTTCTTCTAGAGGAATTGGAAGAGCGATTGCAATTTTATTTGCTAGAAACAATTACAATGTAGTTATAAATTACAATAAATCGGAAAAAGAAGCACAAGAACTTTACGATATGTTGAGTAAGGAAAATTTAAGTGTAAGAATATTCAAGGCTGATGTATCTAATGTACAAGAAGCAAATGCACTTGTAAACTATACGATAGGCCAATTTGAAAATATAGATGTATTAGTAAATAATGCTGGGATAAGCAAACCTTGTTTATTTACAGATATATCTTATGAACAATGGGATGAGATGATATCTACAAATTTAAGCTCTGTGTTTTATGTTACAAAAAAAGCACTACAATATATGCTGCCAAATCAAAGTGGCCATATAATAAATATTTCTTCTATGTGGGGACTTGTAGGAAGTTCTTTTGAAGTAGATTACTCAGCTACAAAAGCAGGTATAATCGGAATGACAAAGGCTTTAGCTAAAGAATTAGGACCATCTAATATCAATGTAAATGCTATAGCTCCTGGGGTAATACAAACAGATATGTTAAATGACTTAAGCCAAGATACTATGGATATGTTAAAGGAAGAAACTCCTCTTATGAGAATTGGAAAGCCTGAAGATATCGCAAAATGTGCATTATTCTTGGCAGAACAAGGTGATTTTATTACAGGACAAGTTATAAGCTCTAATGGCGGTTTTGTAATATAAATAGTTAAAACAAAGAGGTATAACAAAATGGAATACATAAAAAGCGATAAACCTTTATAGTTTATCGCTTTTTATGTATATATAATTACCCCATACGAGTAAAATAATCTATAGCTTTTGAAAAATCTTCTATTGTTTTTTCAGCATCGCCATGTTCAATTCCATCTTTAACACAGTGATGTAAATGTCCTTCTAATACTACTTTCCCAACTTTATGCATTGCGCTTTTTGCTGCATTTATTTGAATTAAAATATCTTCACAAGGAACATCTTCTTCTACCATTTTAGAAATTGCATTAAGTTGACCTTGGATTTTTTTTATTCTAAGCTGAATATTTGGTACATCCATGCATTGACGCATACTAATTCCTCCCATTATCAATAATTATTAGTTATTATTATATGATAATACTATTCTATTGAAAAATCAACTTAACAACGATTCCAAAATAATATACCAAAAATATACAATATTATACAATTAGAGCACCTTTGCTTTCATTTGTAAATAGAGATTCAGTTTTACAATTCAAAGCTAAATTATTTCTTGTTTTTAAAAGTTTAGCCGAATTAAGTATAACAAATACTGATCCTAAATTATGAACTAAGGCACCAACTACTGGATTTAATATACCAGTCATAGCTAAAATTATTGCTAAAAAGTTTAAAGCAAGCGAAAATGTTACATTTAATTTTATAGTTTTCATAGTTTTTTTAGATAAATATAAAAGATAAGGGATATTTTTTATATCATCACTTGCAAGTGCTATATCAGAAGCTTCTATTGCTATATCACTACCTATAGCCCCCATAGAAATTCCTACACTTGAGTATTTTAATGCTAGTGCATCATTTACACCATCGCCAATCATACAAGTTGGTGATTTACTATCTTCTAAGTTTTTAATTATATTCATTTTATCTTCTGGAAGTAAACTTGGATGAATACCATCTATACCGACTATACTAGCTATATTTTGAGCACTATTTTTATTGTCGCCAGTTAACATTACAGGATTTATTTTTTGAGATTTTATATAACTTATTACTTCTTTAGCTTCTTCTCTTAAAATATCAGATAATGCAACATATCCTATTAACTTATTGTCAATTGATAGGTATATAACTGTGCAGCCTTTTTTAGTGAATTCTTCTGAAATATTTATTATGTCCTTATTTAAATTTATATCGACATCTTTTATTAGTTTTAAATTACCAACTAATATAGATTTTTCACCTAAATTTGCAGTTATACCTTTACCAGGGTTAACTGTAAAATTTTGAATGTCTAATAATTCTTCATTATTTTCTTTATAATAAGATGTTATAGCTTTGCCAAGTGGATGTTCTGAATAAGCTTCTACAGATGCTAATATTTTTAAGAAAGTTTCATCATCATACTCAGGGCAAAAGCTCTTATATTCAACTACTGATAATTTTCCATAAGTTAAAGTACCTGTTTTATCAAATGCGATATTTTTTATTTTTGATAATCTTTCAACTACATCCCCACCTTTTATAAGTATACCGTATTTAGATGCATTACCGATACCTGCCATAATAGCAGTTGGTGTTGCAAGTACTAAAGCACATGGGCAAAATACAACTAATATAGTGACTGATCTTAATATTTGATGTGTAACTAGATATGTTCCGATTGAAGAAACTAGTGCAATAACAACTATCCATGTAGCCCATCTATCGGTTAAACTTACTATTGGAGCTTTTTTAGAATCAGCTTCTTTTATAATTGGCAAACCGCAAAGTATTATTGCAACCCATGACAAATTAAAATGTAAAAGTTCATCTACGCTTTGGATAAGACTCATAAATAAGCAAATAGATGAGATAATAATAAATGTAACTGTTTTTTGTGTTTCTGATTTAAATAACTTCATAATGAACCCTCCTTTTTATTTATATACCCATTGGGGTATATAAATAAAAATATTAAGGGTATACCCCTATAGGTATATAGTAGTCAAATTTCTTACAAAAAGCAATTATGAATTTTATTTACATAGAAACATTATTATCATATATTAGAATTTTTAATTTATATGCAAATATAAAATTATATTTATATTTTTTTGAAATTTAAAAGATATTAGTGGCCAATATTAACTACAAATTTAGATAATATTTTTGTTGTTTGAATATGTATATTAACTATGCTAAAATTAGCATGAGGTGATAAAAATGAAAGTTAGTAGACGTTTTCAATTAACAGTCCAAACTGTTTTATTTATTGCTGTCTATAGTGATAAAAAAGAGATGACTTGCGAAAATATTTCAAAGGAAATGAAATGTAATCCAGTGGTTATAAAAAATATATTAAATATATTATATAAAAATAATTTTCTTACAAAGGGCTCATCTATTTCAAATATAAGATTAAAAAGAAATATAAAGGATATAACTTTATGGGATATTTACAAAATAACAGATGAAGTAGATATAAATAATATATTCTGCAGCGATGATTTACAAATTGCAAGTCCTATTGTTTCAGATTTACCTGAATTACTATCACCAGCTTTCGGTGAAATTATGAATTCTATAAAAGACATCTTATCTACAGTTTCAGTTGATTCTTTATTAAAGAAATACAATTATTAATTAACTACTAAGATTAGAGAGTTTATACAAAACTTTGTAAAAATTATCTAAAAACTTAAATTAAATAGTAGGAGGGAAAAAATGATTTCAAAAGAAATAGCGACACAAGTATTAGAAAAATGTTTGATTACAGGAGGCGATTTTGCAGAAATATTTGAAGAAGATAGTATAACTAACAGTATTTCTGTTTTAGACGATAAAGTAGAAAATATATTAGGTGGAAGAGATTATGGTATAGGAATTAGAATTTTTAAAAATTTAAAAAGCGTTTATGCATATACAAACGACAACAGTTTATCATCTCTTTTAGATACTGCTTATAAAGCAGCTATTGCTCTAGGAAAAATAGAAGACGGAAAGTCAATTGTATTAAATAATCAAAAGACTTTTAAAAATATGCATCCAATAAAAATTTATCCAAATACTGTAGATTGTAAAGATAAAATAAAAGTTATGAAAACTGCTTATAAAAGTGCAAAAGATTTTCATAGTGATATATCAAAAGTAAGTGTAGGTTACTTAGACAAAGAACAAAATATATTAATAGCAAATAGTGAAGGTTTATATACTGAAGATACTAGAATTAGAACTAGACTTATGATAAATGCAATTGCATCTAATGAAAATGAAAACCAAACAGGCAGCCAAAATCCGGGAAGACTTATGGGATTTGAAATGTTTAAAGATGAAGTAGATCCTGAATATCATGCAAGAGAAGCTGCTAAAACTGCTCATATAATGTTACATGCTAAAAATTGTCCTGCGGGTAAAATGCCTGTTGCAATAGATAACGGTTTTGGTGGTGTAATATTCCATGAGGCCTGCGGCCATTCATTAGAAGCTACAGCAGTAGCAAAAGGTAATTCAGTATTTTGTGATAAATTAGGTCAGCAAATAGCTTCTAGCAAAATAACTGCTATTGATGATGGAACTATGAAAAATCACTGGGGTTCATCAAATATAGATGATGAAGGAACACCAACTAGAAGAAATGTGCTAATAGAAAATGGAATATTAAAATCATATATGGTAGATAAATTAAATGCCAGAAGAATGAATACAGAAGTTACAGGCAGTTCTAGACGTCAAAGTTATAAATACGAGCCTACTTCAAGAATGACTAATACATATATAGCACCTGGAGAAGATAAAGTTGAAGATATTATAAAATCAATAGACGATGGACTATACGCTAAAAAAATGGGCGGTGGTTCTGTAAATCCAGTAACAGGTGAATTTAACTTTGCTGTAAGCGAAGGCTACTTAGTTAAAAATGGTGAAATAACTGAACCTGTTAGAGGAGCTTCTCTTATAGGTAAGGGTAGTGAAATATTAATGGATATAGATATGGTATCTGATAATGTTGCTCAAGCTGAAGGAATGTGTGGTTCTAAATCAGGAAGTATACCAGTTAATGTTGGTCAACCTATGATTAGAGTTAAAAGTATAACTGTTGGCGGAAGGGAGTAACTATTATGAATTTAAATGAATTTAAAGAAAAATTATTTGATAAAGCGAAAGAATCTGGATTTGAAGATAGTGAGATATATGTTACTAATTCAGAATCTCTAAGTATATCAATTTATAAACAAGAAGTTGAAGGTTATAATTTAGATAAAAGCTTTGGTTTATCTTTTAGAGGTATAATAAACGGCAAAATCGGGTATTCTCATACTAGAATATTAGATGAAAATTCTATAGATATGTTAGTAAACACTGCAAAAAATGCAGCCTTACTTATAGAAAATGAAGATACTCAGTTTATATATGAAGGAGATAAAAATTACGAAAATGTAGTTTGCTATTATGAAGCAATAGACAATATTGATCCAAAAGATCTTATAAATATAGGCCTTGAAATAGAAAAAGAGTGCAAAAATTACAACGAAAATGTAGTCAATATAAGAGGTTGTAAAGTTATTTACTCTAAAGGAGATATACAAATTTCAAATACTAAGGGGCTTGATTTAAAAAATAAAGAAAATATACTTTATACATATGTAGTACCTGTGCTAGAAATAGATGGCCAAAAACAAGATGGAACAGGCTATAAAATAGCTACAAATATAGATGAGATAAATCCTAGAGAAATAGCTAAAATGGGAGTAGACGAAGCATTATCTAAAATAAATTCAAAATCTATAGAAACAGGAAACTACAAAATAGCTTTATATAATGAGGCTATGGTATCATTACTTAGCGCATTTTGTGGTGTATTTAGTGCAGATGCAACACAAAAAGGTCTATCTTTATTAAAAGACAAAGAAAATACTATTATAGCTTCTGAAAATGTCACAATAGTAGACAATCCTCTTTTAGAAAATGGACTTTCATCAGCTCCATTTGATGATGAAGGCGTTGCAACATTTAGAAAAGAAATTGTCTCTAAAGGAAAACTAACTACATTACTTCACAACTTAAAAACTGCTCATAAAGCAAATACAAAGAGCACAGGAAATGGATTCAAAAGCTCATACGCTTCTAGTGTGTCTGTTTCTCCAAGCAACTTCTATATAGAAAAAGGAGATAAGTCATTTGATGAAGTTTTAAATACTTTAGGAGAAGGACTTCTTATTACAGAGTTTGCGGGGCTTCACTCTGGGGCTAACGCCATAAGTGGAGATTTTTCTCTTGCATCAAAAGGTTTCTATATAAAAGATGGTAAAAAGGCGTATCCAGTAGATCAAATAACTGTAGCTGGAAATTTCTTTGACTTATTAAAACAAATAACAGTAGTCGGGGATGACTTAACTTTCCCACTTAGTTCTATAGGAAGTCCAACTGTAATAGCTACTGGTCTTTCTGTGGCAGGGAAATAAATAATAGTATTTTTTATAAATGAAATAAATTTTAATTTAAAACATAAATATATATGGAAAATATGTAAAAATTTGTATATTATTAAATATAGGGATATATTAATTACTTATTAAAAATTTTTACTTTAAAATGCTAAAAAATTAAAAAGTGAAATATAGAAATAGAAAGGGATTTGTTATGCTTGAATTAAAAAATATTACATTTAAAGTTGACAACTTAGATGGTAAAGGTGAAATTACTATTTTAGATAATGTAAGCTTTAAAATTGAACAAGGGAAAATATTAATTATAACAGGACCTAATGGCGGTGGTAAATCTACATTAGCTAAAATAATAATGGGTATAGAAAAACCAACATCAGGTCAAATATTATTTGATGGGAAAGACGTTACTAATCTTAGTATAACAGAACGTGCTAGACTTGGAATAGGTTATGCATTCCAACAACCACCAAGATTTAAAGGAGTTACAGTTAAAAAGCTTCTTAATCTAGCATCAGGTAATAAATTAAACGATACTGCTTGTTGTGAATATCTTACAAATGTAGGGCTTTGTTCAAAAGAATACTTAAAAAGAGATGTAGATGCATCTTTATCAGGTGGGGAATTAAAAAGAATAGAAATAGCTTCATTAATGGCTAGAAATCCTAAACTTGCTATATATGATGAACCAGAAGCAGGAATTGATTTATGGAGTTTTTCAATGCTTGTAGACAGCTTCCAAAAATTCAAAGAAAATAAAGATCAAACAGTAGTTATCATATCACATCAAGAAAAAATAATAGATTTAGCTGATGAACTTATGATAATTGCAGATGGCAAAGTTCAAAATAAAGGAACTAAGGAAGAAATTATGCCTATGATTCAAGGGAAATCAACTAGTTGTGGTTGTCCTATAAAGGAGGTTGTACTTACAAATGAAAGATAGCATGTTAGAAAATTTATTAAAAACAATAGCCGACATTACAGGAGAAACTGATGGAGCTTTTAATCTTAGAAAAGACGGTGTCGGAGTTATAAGACACTCTACAGAAAATATAGAAATAAAATCAAAAGAAGATAAACCAGGAATAGATATAATTGTAAAACCTCATACAAAAGGTGAAAAAGTTCATATACCTGTTGTAATAACTGAAACTGGTGTAAATGATTTAGTATACAATGACTTCTTTATAGGTGAAGGTGCAGAAGTAGACATAGTAGCAGGATGTGGAATCCATAACTGTGGAAGCTCCGCTTCAGAACACGACGGTATCCATACTTTCTATATAAGTAAGGGTGCAAAAGTTACATATGTTGAAAAACACTATGGCGAAGGCGAAGGGACTGGAGATAGAATATTAAATCCAACTACTATAGTACATATGGAAGAAGGCTCATATTGCGAGATGGAAATGACTCAAATAGAAGGCGTCACTTCTACAGTTAGAGAAACTGAAGCTAATTTAGGAAAAGATGCCAAACTTGTTGTTACAGAAAAATTAATGACTCATGATAAACAACATGCAACTTCAAATATAACTGCAAACTTAAACGGTAAAAATTCAATATTACAAATAGTTTCTCGTTCAGTTGCAAAAAATGATTCAACTCAATCATTCCACCCAATAGCTGTTGGTAATGAAAAATGTAGAGCTCATATACAATGTGACTCTATAATAATGGATAATGCAAAAGTAGCTTCTATACCAGAAATACAAGCTAATCATACAGATGCTGCAATAATCCACGAAGCTGCTATAGGTAGAATAAACAATGAACAATTATTAAAATTAGAGACATTTGGACTTGATGAAGAACAAGCTGAAGCTGTTATAGTTGAAGCGTTCTTAAGCTAATAGACATTTAAATCAATCATTAAAAGTAAGGCGTTACAAATTTATCTTTGTGACGTCTTATTTTTTGCAAAAATATTATATATTATTTAAAGGAATTTATTATAATAAGTATATGTTATTAAAATAAAGAAGAAAGGAGATGATACTTTGGAAAATAAAGATATACATATAGCAAAGGTTATAGCTCAAGAAGTATTAAAAAAAGGAGGAAGAACCTTCTTTGTTGGCGGTTGTGTAAGAGATGAAATCCTAGGTATAGATATAAAAGATGTAGATATCGAGGTTCACAATATAGAGGTTGAAGATTTAGTAAAAATACTTGAATCTATAGGAGATGTTCAAAAGATAGGTTCATTTTTTGGAGTTTTCAATTTAAAAGGGTATGATATAGATATCGCTATGCCTAGAAAAGAAAAATCAAATGGAAGGGGACATAAGGACTTTGAAATATTTGTAGATCCATTTATAGGCTATAAGGAAGCTGCTCTTAGAAGGGATTTTACTATAAATTCTCTTATGAAAGATGTATTAAGTGGAGAAATAATAGATTCTTTTAATGGAATAGAAGATTTAAATAATAAAATTATAAGACATGTAAACGATGAGTCATTTTGTGAAGATCCACTTAGAGTATTCAGAGGTGCACAATTTGCAGCTAGATTTGATTTTGAAATACACGAAAAAACAAAATTATTATCTTCAACTATGGATGTATCATCTCTTGCATTTGAAAGAGTTTTTGATGAGCTTAAAAAAGCATTATTAAAAGCAAATAAACCATCTATATTCTTTAAATCTTTAAAAGATATGAATCAATTATCTTATTGGTTTAAGGAAGTAGAAGATTTAATTGGAATTAATCAATCTGAAATTCATCATCCAGAAGGTGATGTATTTACACATACTATGATGGTTTTAGATGAGGCTGCAAAATTAAGAGATAAAGCTAAAAATAAACTTGCATTTATGTTGGCAGCACTATGCCATGATTTTGGAAAAACTGTAACTACAGAGCTTAAAAAAGGTAAATTAACGGCCTACGGCCATGAAGTAGAAAGTGTTACTTTGGCTAAAGGACTTTTAGATAGACTTACTAATAAAATAAGTTTAAAAAAGGAAACATTAAACTTAATAAAATTACATATGAAACCAAATCAAATGTATAATAGTGCTAAAAAGAAATCTATGATGAAGCTTTGGGATGATGCTATACATCCTAGTGATTTAATATTGCTTGCAAAGGCTGACGCCCTTGGACGAGGTGTAAAAAAAGATTATAGTGAAATAGAAAGTATGCTTAATAAATCGTTAAATGAATATAAAGAGCTTATGTTAGAACCTGAAGTTGTAGGAAAAGACTTAATTGAACTTGGGTTAAAGCCTGGGATTTTATTTTCAGAATATATAAAACTGGGTCATAAACTTCATCTATCAGGACTTAGTAAAGATGAAATTTTAAAACATATTAAAGCTGATATAAATAAAAAATCTTTAGTATAAAAGTATTTATTATATATTTATATAAATCTAGAATTATACCATAATATATAGTAAATCTATAGTGAACTTATATTTAAGTTAATTAAAAAGAGTGTTTCAAAATACTGTAGAAAGTTGTTTTGAGACACTCCTTTTTAGTTGTTATATGTAATAATTAATATAGCTAAAAGTAGCTTTTTAAAATTAAAATTTTCAATCTAGAATCTGTAATTTCGTGCTAAGTCACAGAAATCATCTTCTAAAAAAGTACCGTTAAAAAGTATAGAACCTATTGAAGTACATATATTTGATTTTTTATTTTCACTATTCCAAGTAAGTTTGTGATCAAATATTTCTTCAGATAGTTTTGCTAAGTCCATCCCCATAGCTTCCATTGAATATCTCATTTCTTCTGGATGATAACAATTTTTATTGTCCAAAAGGGCACATCTCTTACATATATTACATGTACCACAAGAAGTTTTTAAGCATTCAAAATCTATTTGCATTTTAGATAATAAAGCTTCCAAAGTACTTCTATTTTCAATATAAGCTTCCATATAATCTTCTTTATCTCTTACTTCGCTTGTAACTTCGACAAGAAGGGAATTTGTATAATCTGCTGAGAATTCATCAAACTTTGGGCTATTTGGAGGACAAGACCAATTTTTATTGTAATTAGAGCAACCATTCTTACATAGTTTAAGGAAATAGTCTCTATTCATAAATTTAATTAAATCCTTGTTTTCGCAAACAATAGCTTTTAAAGTGAAAATCTTTCCATTCTTTTCGAATTTGATTTTTTTCATTTCATCACCCCTGTAAAAAATAGTACTTACTTAATTATATTATAAATTCACTAAGAAAAGGCGTTTTTCCTTTATTTTTTTAGAGATTTTTGTAAATATATGTAATATGAAAAAACAAAAGTTAAATTTTTAACACATAATAAACAAATTAAATTTTATTTTTGATTTAAAAAAGTAGTATCTATTGTATGAATAACATTGCTTATTTTATCTTTTTTAAGTTTGGATTTAAAAATAAAATCGAAAAAAGGATTTTAAAGTAGATAATATTAAACACATTGATAT
>OBUW01000813.1_pt1 | contig 11248 bp, 6 predicted proteins | sample 1475761 | NCBI WGS metagenome assembly OBUW01 (sample SAMEA2579908, study PRJEB22360) | human gut metagenome | biome: human gut; feature: human-associated habitat; material: faeces | place: Denmark | collected 2008/2010
TTATCTTAAAAGTTGTTTTCGATTCCAGATAGTTGGTAAATTGCCTGTTGCTATTCAATTTTGCTTGCAGTATATTAATAATACTCATTTTTGGTCTGAATAATATCATTTTCGTTGATTTTTGGGTGATTTTCAATTTTAATAATTGTTAATGCTGCTATTTTAAGCTGCTAAATGCATCAATTGCTTTAAATGCCATTTATTCTGGTTGCTTTTGGCTGCTATTTTGTTTTGTCGATCCATTTGGTTAATCTGAGATTGACTTTTGGCTAAATTTTGTTTTAGTCGTTATGGTTTTGTTGGTTATTGGATGGTATTGACTAAATTGACTCACAATGAGTTCTTATTAATGATGCTGTATTTCAATTACCTCAAAGCTTGCTATTTTCAAAAGAATTTATCTTTTCTAAACGCTATTATTGAAAGATTATTTTCAAATTTTAACTATTATGTCGAATTATTGAAATTTCGACAATATCACTACATTTGGAAACCTTGATTAGGTTGGTATTCCAAATTGTTATTTGCTAATGCTACAAATTGCTCGTAGCTGTATTTATTTACCATTTTCTAATGGTGATTGGTATGTTCAATCAAAAAGAACACCTACCCATAGTTTTCACCTTTGGCTGTATCAAAACGAGTGTTATTGTAACTATCTTGTTGGCCCAATGGTGAGTTTTAGTTCTGCTTGATAATGTCAGTTCTAAATTATCGTGGATTTTCTATCCAAATCACAATGTAACGCATTCATTGCTACTAAAAAGGGTTTAGATAAACCATTCAGCGGTGCTGTAATGTCATAAATTATTATCTAACCAACCCTGTTATACATTGGTATTTTTGCTGTAATCAAAACAATCATTGATTATTTGCTTGCCGGTTTAATTGGTTATCATTTGCTGGTTTTATTTTGCTATTGTGTTCATTCAGCGGTGCTGTCATGGACTATTAGCTTTCTATTTGGTGCTTTCACCTAAAATAAAGTTGTAATATGCTATTCGTTGGTTATATTTTGGTTTTTTGGCTGAAAATCTATGTTGCTTTTAATAAGAATTCTATTGCTGGTCATATTTCTTGGAAATTTGGTATATTTTGCTAAATGTTTTCAAATTGTCTCTCAAAGTTGGTTTTTATATGCTGGAAATAGTCATATTTGTCTGCTATTGAATCGTAATGTTGATTTTTGTTATGGTTTTTTGGTTGGTTTAAATTGCTACTCTAATAAAATGCTGCTTGATGTATATTTACAAAGATTTTGGTGGTGAAATGTGCTGGTACAAGTCTAACTAATGGCTGTTCAAATTGGTCTTAATTGCTAATAGTTTGTGGTGTTAAAATGAATATTATCAGTTATTCAAATTGGTTTAATTGCTAATCTAAAGGAGCTTCAAGCATCTTTGGTTTTAGATGGTTTAATATTGTTAGTGTGGTTATTGTCAAGCTTAAGATGGTTCCAAAAAGGCTGTTAGATAGGGACATGTTGTCTCAGATTTGTTGGTGGTCAAAAGTGATAGATATTGAATCCAGAAGGTGCTGGTAAGGGTCAAAACTGGAAGGTGAATGCAGCCTGTTCACTATGAGCAGGTTGGTCAATTGGAAGTGGTCAGAAACGGCACGTTGCTACGTATGATCAGGTAGCTGAAGCCTGGGCTTGATGCTAGTGGTCAAAAATGGCGGTTTTTTGGTGACTGTTAAGTTAGGTCAGGTTACCAAGATAAGGATGTGCTGCAAGTGGTCAAAAGTGAAGGGTTGCTGGTGGTCCTAAACTATGAGCAGGTAGTTGGAGACACGGTGTGCTGCCAGTGGTCAAAAGTGATGGTTTCCAGGCCCCTTGTTAACTATGGGCAGGTTGGCAACATATATATTGCTGCTAGTGGTCAAAAATGATGTGTTTCGGGAGCTTCTTAACTATGGACAGGTTGTTTTTTACTAGATGGTTTGGGAATGCTCAAAATCGATGGTTTCGGGGTGGTTATTAACTATGGGCAGGTAGGTTGAAGTGGAAGTGGCTTCTAATGGTCAAAAGTGATGAGTTATTGCTGGTTGTTAAGTATGGGCATGTTGTCCAATAACTGTTGTTCTAATTATGGTCAAAAATGAGATGTTAAGGGTATATCTTAACTAAGGGCAGGTTGTTGAAGCTATAATGTAATGCTAAAGGCCAAAAGGGGATATATTATTAGTCGTCATTAACTATGGACATGTTGTTTGAACCTGAATGAACTGTTGATGGTCAAGAATGATGGGTTGAGATAGTCTGTTAACTATGGACAGGTTGTTTGAATAATAATGAGATGGTACTGGTCAATAGTGATGGGTTCCCGGTACTTATTCAATATGGGCAGGTTGCAGATACCTAGATACGTTTAAAGTGGGCAAAATAGGTGGATAAATTCCTTTTGTTAAGTATGGGCAGGTTGCCAACTTCGAACTGTGCAAGAAGTAGTCAAAAATGATGGGTTGGCGAGGTTTGTTAAGTATGGGCAGGTTGTCAAGATTAATTACTGCTATATCCCACTAAATTGAAGAGTTAGCTGTTGAAATGGCCTTCAATTTGAGGTTTAAACAAAGATATTCTTGTTTGTATAGGGTGAGCAGGCTGGGCCTGTTTATATACTTGTTGTATCTTTTAATTTAACGTTTTTGAATGAATATTACTATTTATGATAGATATTAGTAGGCAAAAGATGGTTATTTAGTAAGAGCAGGTTGTCAATATCAGTTTATAGTTGACTTGTAGCAGTAATCGAGTTACTATAAGCTGTGTTTATTAAAGTCAAAACAAGGGCATAAATAACATTAAATTTCGAGAAATTAGGGTAGTTCTAATACAATATGGCAATTTCAATTAATATACTATTAAGTATGACAAGTTTATGGATAAGAGAGGCTTGTTAATGTTGACATTTTATGTTTTATTAACTGGTTTCTTTGATCAATGATTATATTGAAGTTTTGTCAAAGTTTCTGCATTTCTACTGGGCTTTTATACGTATTTTAGGGGCATTATGTATTCATTTGAAGGAGTGATAATCGTAGAATAGAATATATAATATTCTAGAGTCATAATTGAGGTGTATATGCCGTTGTAATGGTATTATATTGACCATATTATGTTAAGTTTTTGACACTTAGCGAAATTTTTTTTTGGTTTTCTTTTTTTTCGCAACTTGAAATATTTTTTTGAAGTGAAAAAAAAAAGGCAGAAATATTGATCTAGCAAGGTAAATCTGACTATATAACGAGATACAAGAGGACCCAGTCCAAAGTTTTAGATTCTGAAGTCTGTTATATGTTTAAGAAATAGTGTAGGTATGTTATGAATCTAGTAAGTTGCAGTTTCAATTATTTGATAGTGTAATAATTGGCTCAGAGGTGTATTTCTTACTTTTTTGTTAAGGATTTATAGTTTTATAGAAATCAACTAGAAATGGTACCTATTTGACCTCTTTTTTCAACTAAACTAATTTAATCTTTGTTTAATAGATAAAATAAAGGTATATATATCCTTTATTTATAGCTTCAAGCCGTTGATCAGTGGTATTAACCTTGTTTTGGTAAGTATAAATTAGAAATTATTATTTCTAAAATTTTTTTAGTGAGAATTTTAGCGTATTTCAAGAAAATATTGTAATCTTTACTAAATAAATAGAGTTAAAAACTATGTTATTCATTATAAGCATAGGCTTGTTAGATAGATATAGAGTGCTGAAAAAGTTACCACTGTTTGGATTGTTGTGTTAATTAATTATTTGTGCTATAATTCTATTGATTTTTGTATTAACATTATTGAGGGTGCAAATATCAACTAGTTGTTCAATAATAAGTTTAAAATGAAAGAAATAGAGGTAAGTCATTTGGTAAGGTTATTTAGATAAGCAAGAGCTTTATGTGTGCTAAATTGAAGGTGTTGGTGAATGATTAGAGTTGGTTTTTATATAGTATAAAGCATTGTATCGTTGATGATGAATCTCATTATCATTTTCAGACAACAAACAAGATAGAATAAGAGCATTACAGTTATATAGCTTCTACTCAAGAGCCAATTATATATTTAATTGAAATATCTATACGGTTAAGCTTGTAAAACTTGTATATCTTCCAGTTATTGATGATAAATAATTAAAAAAGTCACAGCCAATGCTCAAAATGAGCAACAGAATCTATATCTAGCTTTGATTATAATACAAATAGCTCCCAATATGCCAGTATTGTATTATAATATTAATTATTTCTCATTTGAATGGAATGCAACCTAAACAAATCCCATCATGGCACATATTGATAATTACCAATAAAAAATGACATATTCTAGACTTCTAAACGATGGAATTACCTTCAAAATATCAAGAATTAACTAACTATAACTCTCTAATTTCTCCAATACAAATTGTCTTGATATAAAACCCTAGTGTAGTTCAATATGGTCCCATATAAACCAATTCTTCGAACTGTCAAGTAGAAAGGTAGCTATTGAAAGTGCATTTCCCAAAAATACCAGATAATTATCATCTTCTAATCTTCCCATTCACGCATTGTACATCACGTATGTTGAAATAACAACGACTGATATTAAAAATCAAATAAATTCACTTAAATGAATCACCCAATGATTTATTCTTTAAATCCTCTATCAGATATCCGAAACCGTCCAACAAATCACTATCCACTTAATCCTCAGAGTCTATATTATCATCAGTATCGATTATATCCAGAATAGCTGTGTTCTTGAATGGGGAATTGGACCTTCTTGTGGTTATACATAAAAATCATCTCTTGAACTTTGATCCAACTTTTTTAAGCATTAACAAGTCTTAATTAGCTGCATTAAGCATACCATTTGATACCTAAGAACCTCTAGATAATGAATCAATATCGAAATACTATCTATTTATTTAGCTGTAGTTGTTGTTGTATTAATAATGTTGAAGTAATAAAGAAAGAAGTTATAGGGATTTGTTTTTTTTTTCTTCAAGTGTTTTTTTTTATTTTCACTAAGTGTTTTTTTTTTTTCTAAATAATTTTTTTTGTCTTAATTTTTTGTCATTTTATTTCCTTTTTTGGCCTTCATATGAACAAAATTTGGACACTCCTTCCTAATTGGGGATCGGAATTAAGAAAAAAACTGACACTTTTTGTTTTGAGCTTGCAGAATTTTCAAGCTTTTGTGGTATTGTTTATGTTTACTTTTTCATTTGGGATGGGTATTTCAGACTGCCCGTTTTTTTTTATGCCGCAAAAAAAATACTCACTTCATGCAAAAAAATTGACCACAAAACTGAAACTTGAATTTCTTCTCCCAAGCCCTTCTGCGCAACCAATTTCATCTTGAAAAAGTAATTGGTTGATCAACCCACACAACCCACGCGCACTTATCGCATCCCTCATTTCAAGAGGTTTCACAGTTAGCAATTATTAGTTAAAGAAGAGCTTCAATAGATTTACCAGTCTTGTATTATAAATGCCGTGAATTGTTTATATTAATGTATAAATGTAATATGTAAAATGTCTCTTACACAATAAAAAACCGTATTGTATAAAATGATGCAAAAATAAAATAAAATATTCAAATAGTCGAACAATCTAACACACACCTCCTTTAGACCTATGCGCTTGTTGTTTGACCATAACAAATACTTAGTTTCCCAATTTTGTTTCCCCTGAACTTTTATTATCTGTAGTATATCAAATAAAAATCAACGTCTTCATCACTTTGTATTTAACAAAAAAAGGAAGGAAATAGGGATTGTTTGAAGCTGGGAAACAGTTAGTCTATATTAATAAAATGAATGAAATGAATGCAATAAAAGAAACCCCAATTAATTTAACAAATGACAAATTCTTCATTTCTAAACCATTTTGATTGAATTTTGATAACCCACCATTACCTTGTGATATAGTAGTCATACTATAAGTTCTGATTTCTCCTACTGTTCCACTGATTGACCCCAATCCAATAGAACCAGACGATGGGGTTTCAGCTGTGGTATAAGTACTCATAAAGCTTTGATAATATGTTGATTGGGTGGTGGCTAATTTCCCATTGGCATCAGTACCTGTGACCCATACTAAAGTAGGTGATACTGAACTGGACGTTTTATCTGCCGCAAGGATTGTTGATGCAAAAAGGAATAAAATGTAGTATATGACTGAGTTAACGTTCATGATGTGAAAGGTGTATTGAATAAAAAAAAATGAGTAACGGATAATTAAATATTTGATAGGAATGGTTTATAAATAGGTTTGGATTGTCTCCTTGTTTTTCTTTAGTTCAGGGAAGTTTTGTTTAATTTAGAAAGTATATGCAATATTAGGTGTTGTGAAGTAGAATCCAATAATAAAAAAGTGAAAGTTCTCAAGATATATCGATGGGAAAAGGAACTTGTAAAGGGGGGAGGGAAATGATGTATAACGAAAGTTAAATCAAACTGATGATTTGAAAAATGATGAGAAACAGAGTAAAAGAATTCGAAAAAATAAAACTCGGATAATTTTTACTTGGTTTTAGAAGAAGGACAAATTCCAATCGTTTATATACTTTTCCTATTTCCCTAATGATTTCCATCTTTTCATATCATGATCACTAATATTACATAAAGAGAAAAAAAAATTTCCTCAAATGTTCAAGAAAAATTTACTAAGGAGTTCCACAAAAATAAATGAAACCGTAACAACAACAACATGAGCAACAACTAAAAACATAGAAGTAAAATAGAAAATCAATTGTGATGAGAAAGAAAGAAAAAAAAAGGGAACAACTTGATTAATTTTAGAAATACTACATTCCGAAGATTACAAAAAAAAATATCTTCAAGTTTCTTTTTTCTTTATTTGAATTTCCTTCCTTCCTTTTTTACTATTTTACTATTATAAAACTATAACCACGACAACTACAACTCATTCTAGTTTAGATAATTTTTCTCTTGTTTCCCAGTTGTTTTCGTTTTAGTTTTACTTTAGTTTTACGTTTGGCTGTTGTTTCTTTTTTGGAATGACTTCAAATTGGATTTCAATTTGTAACATTCCAATCTACAACGCATTCAACGACCGTAAATATAACGTAAAAGAAAGATGAACGTCATAATCTGCCTTGAATGTTCCAAACATCCCTTCATTTGATCAATTTAAAGTTTAATAATCACTTTGTAAAACATTTTAACTTAATAATAGTTTACAGGGATGGAGATTAGCACAACCAAGAAATTTTATTTTCATACAAGAAAGAAGGCGAAAAAGAAAAAAAAGTTTAAGCAAAGGACAAAAACCATTACCATGAAAGGGCGGAAGGGTTGGGCAAATAGAATATCCGGTAAGGCAAAGAAAAAGAAAAAAAGAAGTAATACAAAAGGCATTGTGAATTATCGGTTCGACCAGCCTATTACAGCAATACCTGACACTACCCACTTACTACGCCATACGATGGGATAAATTATGTGTGATATTTGCTCAGTGTTATTGTCTTCGTGTAAAAATTTTTAAAATTATATCACAGTACATCAAACAATTGCAACACAATTGTGGTGATTCAATTTTTATCAAAGCCCTTTTTTTATATTTCTCTATTTAGTTTGCTTTTGCGTTTGTTTTTGTTTACTCGATTTATTTTTAGTCCGAGAATCTACAGATACGTAATTGATTTTATTTCTGTGATACTAATTTGAAATTTTCATTGACACAGGACTGGCAGAAAATAAAATATGTGATGGCTTTAATTTAAGCAGTGCCGATTAGTAAGTAAATGTACATATGTCGGTAGAAGCCTTGCACTCAAGTAATTCCGCAAAGCAAAATTCAAGTGATAATGCAACGAGTCGGATGATGGAGCAAAAAAAAAATTTGTTAAACTTGCTATCATTATTCAAATCGGTCCGCATCCGTTTTGTCTTGCTTTATTTGTTAAGTTGTTCAATCATATCACCATTTGTAATCTACTTTTGCTATTGATACTGATTTCTTCTACAACAAGTTTACATGCTGTAGTGTAGATCTTAATTTAGCACCAGGTGTTAATTTACTAAATACTTTTTTTTTCTTTTTCTTTTTCATGTAGAATTCGAATATACAGATTTTCAGTTAGGTGAGAGATTTTGTTTCGATGCGGTTCAAGAATGCCTAATGTTAAAACATTATCATGGAATCTTATCTCTGGTGATTTATTGAAAATAAAGCTACCAACCATTGTATCCTATTATCATTAGCGACAATCTCTACACAAGTAACATGTAAAATCTACAGCAAACAAAATTAAATATCTCAAGATAAGCCCGGTTTTTCTTTCTTTTGCCGCTGTCTCAATCAAGTAGAAATACCAATGATTGGCAACGTTAACAATAAATATTGCGTCTGCAATTGCATATGCAACTAGACTTTACTATATGTTATCTCTTAATGTATTAGTCAACTTTTTGGGGATTTGCACCTCGGCTGATGATTGTCAGTTGGGTTCAAGAGTTTTTGCAACCTTATCAAAAACTCAAAGGAGCCGACATTAAGTTACAGTTTTGTTATTCATCTTTATTGAAACCTAATCTTAGTCACTAGACAATAATTAACGTTGATTCAGCCATAATCTTTCCTATTATCTTGACAAAAGCTAAAGTTAAATCACTTACAATTGAAATTCAAAATGCTCTTCTCTTATAACTCTTTTGTTTTATCTCTCATTCCTTTGCACATAATTAGCAAAGAGCTTTTAAAAAACAAATCAAATTTCTAGAATTAATATTATCTGTTTGGTTTCCAAACACTGAAATATGCGTCAAAGTTTCTTTTGCCTTTGGACTATTTAAACCGAAATGCATAAACAAGCTAATACAACTGAAATTAAATGCCAGTATCAACCTCTATCTAACGGGAATTATCATTATTGCAAATGATTTGCATTTTTATTATTCTGCAAATCATGGTCACTAAATAACACTTGACACCATAAATTTTATGAATAGTTTAAAAATCCACAATTAATGTCTGACACCTGTTTTATGAATGGTGGTTGAAAAAAAACACGAGAAGAATTAGACGAAGTCAGATTTTGTGGTACTCTTAAAACGTGCTGTCATTTCACCTCTAAAATGTGACTTATTTAACGCTGTTCTAGGAGTTAAAACTTATACCCAGCTAATTTATTTTTCACAATAATTTCAGCAAGAGATGTAAACGGCTTCCTTGTAGTTCACATTAATCACCACAATTTGAATTATTATTACTACCATATGTGATATTCTGGCAATCCGAAGACACACTCATTGACTTTCGAATAAATATGATTCACGCAAATTTCAAACAATAATGCCAATCCTAAAATTTTGCAAGTCTAGCGCTAAAAATGTTTAACATCAGGGTTCGAGTCCAAGAAAAGAAACTATTGTTGGGCCGATTGATACGTCAAGTGAAGATTCTGCAAGTCTGACTTTGGTGGTGGTGGAATACATCCAAATGAAAGAATTTACGTTTGCTTACACAAAAACGCGTCTAACTCAAAATGAGCATAAATCCACAACACACACACAACTAACAAAAATACATTTACAATTAATACAGAACTTAGAAAGAAAAGAAAAGCTATTGACTGTGGTGTACACATTCTATATGAAATATTCAACTGGGGGTTTTCTGGATGGAATTGATCCTATATCATGTGGTGACGCTTCAAACACTTTATACTCTCTTGATAAATCGTCGCCAATTGTTAAAACACTGGCAACATTACCACATCGATAACAATAATTAGGAGCTGACCACACAGTGACTAATCCTTGATTGAACATTTCTTTGTATCCCTCCATAACCAATTGATGAGCCCTTGCAATCAATGAAATATTGTTATCGTGCAAGAATTTATTCACTTCATTTTCCCCGAACAAATAGCCAGCACCTCGCGGACTGATTGACCACCCGTTAACCAATTCAGGATCTGACCACAACAAATCACACATTCCTCCTTCATGTGGTACCTCTTTCTTTCGATCCAATACCCGTATTTGATCAACTGTATCGATTTCTGGACTCAACCCTCCATGAATACAAAATACTCCTTGTGATCCACCAACAATTGCTCCTAATGATAAATAATCAAACACTTCACAACAATATCGCCACACATTTATTGACCCGTATTTATGCAAACACTCATCGTAGAACCCATAAACAGTGGTTATTTGTCGACTTTCATGATTTCCTCTAATCAATGTTATTCGATCAGGATATCGTAATTTCAAACTTATCAATAATAAGAAACTTTCAAATGAATAAAACCCCCGATCAACAAAGTCTCCAAGAAATAAATACTGGGTGTCCGGTAATTCTCCCCCTGTTTTAAAAAGTGTGATTAAATCATGTAACTGTCCGTGTATATCGCCACATATGGTCACTGGTGTATCTATATGTTGAATGTTTGCTTCTTCAATCAATAATTCTATTACTTTGGTACACAACTCTTCAACGTCACCTTCAGGTATATGTTTACATTGTTTGATATTTTCAATCGTTCTTCAAATGGGACAAGTTAGTATATTTGTTGAAACCCCAAAGAAAAAAATACAGACAAAATCCATTAATACATACTCATCTAGATTTAGCATGATTGAATATTTGAATATTGTATGGATGGCAACGGTAGAATAGAGTTTATGGACCGTGTCGCGGTTGAATCCTATTATATTTTCTTTGGTTCTATTTCTTGATAATTTGCGAAGGTTGTTGAATAAGGAAGAACATCATATGCAGGAAAATGACCTTTAATCTATACGTGGTATACTGATGGGTGTTTGCAGCTTTATGTTGAAATATTGCAATTAATCACTATTTCCAATTGAATATACGATGCATTGATGTTGACTTTAAGATTCATTGAGATCGGGTTTTGTATTTCCATTTTGAATTTACTCCATACGATCGTGAATGAATATTTTGAATATTGATAACAGTTTGGTAATTTGAGTAGATTTAAGAAAAGAGCATTTTGTTATTCCCTTACATTATACTTATTTTCAAAGACCTACCATTTCCAGGTATATTTCAAGCAAAGTATTTACTTGCAAATAGTAAATCAAGCCATAACCAATTTTAAAGTAGGAAAAAGTGTCGCGGTTTTCCATAAAATAACACTTAACTAAGTGGGGGCGAGATAGCCTTATTTTTTTGATTGCTATCCTAACTTTCTTTTCAACCACTTGCCAACATACAACCACTCCATCTATCAATGATCATTCGAACATTGAGACTGCAATTGCGATTGCCAAAACCA
>OBUW01000819.1_pt1 | contig 11122 bp, 7 predicted proteins | sample 1475761 | NCBI WGS metagenome assembly OBUW01 (sample SAMEA2579908, study PRJEB22360) | human gut metagenome | biome: human gut; feature: human-associated habitat; material: faeces | place: Denmark | collected 2008/2010
AAAATTGTTCTATTGTGAGTTCTGACACTACTGGTGAGCCCGATGTTGCTGTTGTTGCTGTTGTCTGTATGTTTGGTTGTTCTTGGTGGAAACCATTTGCAGTGGTTATGTTTTTGGGGAAAGAAAATGAACCCATTGTGGTGATAGTGATAGTAGTGGTGGTGGTGGTGAGATGTTGAATGGAGCGTGTATGTGTGGGGAGCGGGTTTCTTTATAATAACTAGTGGTCGATCTTTATTGTCTGTGCTGATCTATTAAGTTTGGATATATATATGAATGAATATTCTTTTCAATACATCCAGAGTTAAAGCTTTTTGTTATATTAAATAAGGAAGGAGAAGGAAGAATGATTCCATTTGAAATGAAAAGTGGAATAGGAATGGGAAATTTTCTCGGAAAAATTGTTAAAAATTCTTGGAAAACCAAAAAAAAAAAATGAATGAATGAATGATATAATAAATTTCAATTGAAATCGGTCATCATATTATTATTATTTATTATTGTTATTTATTAAATGAGAAAATTTAGTTCCACCATCAATTGATTTCTCCCTGATTTCTTTGCTTTTTTGCTGTGGGTGTGTGTGTGTGCTTGGGTGGGTGGGGGTGTTTAAAACAGAACCATCCAAGAATTTTAAAATTAAATTAAATTGATAAAACGTTGCTTGCTATTTTAATTCTATCACTTCGCTATCTCTTACTCTTCTAATTGATACTATTAATTCAAGAAACTAAGTTATCTTATTATTCAATTCTTAGATTAATATTAATATACGAAAGTATATACTCTCCTAGAAATTACCCAAGATAGTGTTATCAAGGATTACCTTCTTTTCTTTTTCTAATTCAACAAAATAAAAAGAATTATTTAAAGGATTATATATATCTTGTTTAAAATCATATTTAATCAAATTTTTAAAGAGATAAGATAATAAGATAACAATGCAAAAAAAAAAAAAAAAAAAAAAAAAAAAAAAAGGGAAGAAGGGGAGTGTTATAGAAAGGGAGTGATAAACAATAATAATTAAGCGGGTAAAAAAAAGAGGAGAGAGTTATCAACAACAACAAAATAATTAAAATGGGGGGAGGGGAGGGAAGGGGGAGGGAAATTCTTAAAGTGATTGGTACTAAGGATTGCTTGTTCTCGTCTAAATTTATGTCCCCACCTCTTCTTGCCTGCCGTCCTTCCCCGTTCGTTCCCTCCTCCTCAATTCTTGTTTGTTTTTCTTTCTCTCTCGCTCTCCCTTTCTTCCGGCTAATTCCCTGTTCCCTCTCTCCCGTCCGTTCGTCCTCCCTAGATCCCTCAAATTCACATAATATTAAACTATAACTTAAAACTTTAATCTTCAATAAGGAAATCAATCAATGAGTTAAGTGATTTTACTTTTAGTACTTGTCTTGAATTTGAGAGGTTTATAGCCCCTCCTCCCCACTAAATTACATGGATTGACTCTTGGAGAAGATAATGGATTGAGACTAATCCTGTTTTTCAGTTTATTTACTATATATAATCAGAAATCTCTATCATTTGTGCAAAGTCCATTATTTATTTTGACTAAAATAGTTCCAGATTATAAATTGTTGATAATTTAGTTTTGATTGCAAAATGGGAGAAACTAATGTTACCAATCACTTTTCTTCAGATCTACATGTCAGCCAGTAATAAACTTGTTTCCTTTTTTTTAAGGAAAATACAATATTTACAATTAAAGCACCGTCATATTATTCATCCCCTAAAAATTGAATGGATTGCTTTTTATGAAAAAAAAGAAAAAAAACAAAACAATTGGCCAGTGTGTGTGTATATGTATGTATGTGTAATTAACAATCATCATACATACATTGTTCTTCTATTTACCTTACCCCCAAATCATACTCTGATCATTCCACTTATAATTACAGCCACAAACTTCTTTATAATGGAGTGTTTGCAATCCTCCCTCAAAGAAAAAAAAATACAAGTAAAGTGTAGAAGAAAGGAAAGCAATCCCACTATCAAAAATGAAAAGCCTACTTTTACAATAAATCAAGAAAGCCAAAACCTTTCACCAACAAGTTATTTCAACTTCCCCCTTCCCCCTTTGTCATTTTTTATTTTTTCCTTTTTATTTTTTAATTTGCTTCTTTCTTTCTTTCTTCCTTTTATTTGTTCTTTTTCGGTTTATTTTTGTTTCTGCTATTTTTTTTCAATTTGGTTAATATCATCATATGAGAGCATTAAACATTATCCCCGTGTTTTTCTTGGTGGGTTCAGTCTTGTTACTAATCCTCACTATCATCAATGGTGCCGGAACATCTTCAGTGTTGGGGAAATTCTATTGGTCAGAAACCGATACATCCGGCCTTACTGGGGTTCCATACAATAAAACAAGATGGACGTTTTATAAAATGTGTGGTGTTGATCATAATAAGAATGCTCATTGTGGTAAATCACAGGCTGCATTTCCTTATTCTCCAGAAGATAATTTTGGTCGAAATAGTGGTATTCCTCAAAATTTCATTGATGATAGAGATACCTATTATTATTTATCCCGAGTTGGATGGGCATTTATACTTGTTGGATTATTCTTTGGTGTTGCGGCAATGGTTGCTGCACCATTGAATTTTTGTTATTTTGTCGCTGGAATTGTTGGTCTGACCACGGCATTTGTTTCTCTTTTATTCACAATTACGGCTGCTTGTTGTATTACAGCTGCTCATACTAAAGGTCGGAGAGAATGGAATCGAGCCGGGTTCCCCACTGTTCTTGGAGCCAAGGCATTTGGTATTTTGTGGACTGCAGTTGCCTGTTTGTTGATTTCATTTGTTAGTTTAGTGGTCTTGACTTGTCTTTCTCGAACATCTACACGAAGAAGAAACAGAGGTGTTGGTGTCACCAATGGATCTGAAGTGACACCAAGAGGTGAACAAGAGACTTATGCTAAAGAAAGTTCAGGAGAAATCCCTCGTGGTGAATACGAATCAGGAAATCACCCTGTTACTGGTCCTGGAGAAGGCGAAAGACTCTCTAATGCATCAAAATTCAGATTTTTTAGAGTGAAAAGAGCCAAATCAGAAGATGTTTAAAATGAAGAAAAAGTCCTCATTGATTGTACTGTTGAATTTTTTGGGCTTAAACTACACCCATTATGAATTTTTTATTTATTAATTTAGTTTTGTTTGGAACATGTATAATCATTCAAAACTCTAATGTGTTTTTATATATTCATTTATATCGTTTATCTAATCATTTCTATTCTTTTTGGTAGTTTTTTTTTGTTTTTCCTTTTTCAATAAGTTTGTGTGTTAATATTAAATAATTATATAATATACATTTATAAGTGTAAGTGATACTGTTCATGATAGCTTTACTATGTAAGAATGAAAACTGATTGCAAAAAAAAAAAAAAGTTATCCGAAAGTACACGCACAAAATTTTTTAACCACAAATCTGTACATAAACACAAAAAGGTAAACTCCATTTGTAAACAGCAATCAATTTATCAAACTATCCAACGATGAACTAAGAAGATTTTACAGGTTTAATTTGATTAACACTTGGTTGAATAATATTCTAGATAGTTGTTTTGAGAATTTTTTTTTTGTTTTTTGGACAGGAAATTCCTTGTACTTTCCTTATGGATGCATATCAAAAAGGAACTTTAAAATTGTTGCAGCATTTCATGAAAAATCTATAACCCATACATATTACCTCATTGAATTGCCACAAACACAAGTACAAATTATGTATGGTTTGGAGTATATTGTTTTTTGTCCCAGTCCCTCCCCCCTTCTCACACACTCTCTCCCATTCAATGGATAAATACAAAATAGAATCAAGTCGCAGAGGTTATGAATAATGTTTGATATGCTTTTTGCTGCAAAAATCAACTAAAAAAGAATACAAAACAAAAGGAACTAAAACATGAAGCTAAAAAGATAGATAAACAAACACATAGATATTACCTACCACCCATAGAAACAAAAATCATAGAATAATCAAAAATTCAAATTCATTCTTTTTCCTAATCAATAATTACAAATACAACTTTTTAAAACATTCGTTCCAAAAGTTTCCTAAATACAATTTTCATTCTCATTCAAGAGAGTTCTTAAATCTACATACGACATCTACACACCAAACAATTTGCATCACATCACTTCATCTAACATCTAATTGCTTAGGATTTTGAAAAATTATTGTAATATTATATTGTTGCATCCAAAAAATCATACCTTTTCCTATTCCTTTGTTCAATCTGTCATCTTCTTTTTCACCAGCCACACATAAATCCACATACATACACATACACATATACTTAAACACACATATACATATACATAAACTCACATATAAACATTTGCAACCAAAAACACATTAATTGTTGGCAATTCAAGACCATCTTATATTGAATATGTCATATCCAATTGATAATTTAATGGATATATCATTTCCTGAAGAATTATTCCCACAATCCACTTTTAGTCGCTCCTTATTAGACATTGTTTCTTATGATTTGTCAGAAAATGAATTGAAAAAAACTAATGAACTGGAAGAAAATCATCAAGTCAATACTTCAATAAACCCATCATTATCTTCATCATTGTCTACGTCTTCTACTTCTTCTTCATCATCTTCATCTTCATCATTATCATTCCAAAATGAATTGATACATTTATTGCACGAATATTCCGAGAATACCACCACCATTTCTCCCTCTAGTGCCACTGTTTCTCCAAAAACTTATATGAATGGATATATAAAATTTGTCATGGACTCGGCAAATACTTCATTAGAACCAATTGATACAAATGAGACTAGTACTGAACTTACTCATGAAGAAGTTATTGAGCTATTTGAAGAAGCATGTAAAGAAATTGATGAATGGAAACCAAACAATCAAAAAGACAATTTTAATGACTGCAACAACAACAACAACAACAACAACAACAACAACAACAATAGCAATAGCGATATTCTGGTGAATGATTTTGGTAATTCTAATTGTGTCAACAACAACAACAACAATAGCAATAGCGATATTCTGGTGAATGATTTTGGTAATTCTAATTGTGTCAACAACAACAATATTGATGCAAATATTGACAACAATGACAATGGTGAGAATGCTATTCTGATACTTCCTCAATCTTCCTCAACACTTGATCCATGGAACACAATTGATTTCACATCAAAATTCTCAATGTCACACGTGACTGAAAACCGATCAAGTTCTGTTGATTCAACCAAATCAGATGTACAACTGCAATTGTCTTTAAATTATCCTTTGAAAAACATTTCCAATTCCAATTCAAATTCCAATTCAAATTCAGAATCTAACTTGAACTCTAATTTAAATTCCCCAATTGATATTGTCAGTGGTTCCGGTAGCGTTAGTGTCAGTGTCAATAGCAGTAAAACATCTTCACCTCGGAAACGGAAACTTGATAACAAAAACTTTTATAAAGTATCAAAATTAGATTTTTCCAATTTGAATATTATTTCTATTCCAGATTATGAATATTCCTCACAATTATCAAATCATTCATTCAGAGTCCCTAATGCTTATCAATGTTTAATATTGGAAGAAAAATTAATTGAATCAATCAATAATTCTACTACTTGCCGTGTTCAAAGAACTTTATATACTAGAGATGGATTAGATAAATTAGCACGAATTCATTTCCATGGAGAATATGAGATTTCTATTAATCCTAACTTTAAAAAAACATCTTATGAAGCACAATATATTTTAACAAAATTGGATAAATCAAGAAAACCTGATAATACTACTCGAGCAGGATTATGTCCATATTGTGAAACCATTGAATTTTTTGGACTTAAAAATTCCTCATATGGTAATCATTTAGCTTATAAACATGGGATTTTAACTAATGGATGTTCTGTACCTGATCCTAAATATTATGGTAAATATAAATTTAAAAAGGGAGAATATGATGAACCAGAAAAGAAAAAACGAAGAACCAATGCTCATATATTAGAAAGAGAAGGGGTATTATGTACAAATTGTTGGCAAATTCTTGAAGTAAATTGTACTTCAAGAAGTTCAGTCTTGGGTCATTACCTTCGTCATTATCGAGATTCTCATGTCGGTAATAAAAAAGAAATTAAAATTGATGATGAAGATCCTTTAGCTGGGTTTGATCCAATTGTATTTGAATTCACCAATAAATGGAAATTATAATACTTTCTTCTCACAATACAAAAAAACCCAATCAATGAAAAATAGAGGTGTGTGTTTTTCTATTCTCGGTGGACAATATCGATCCTTCCTCATTCTCGTTACAATGATAGTTTCTTTTGTTAGACATTTTTCAACCAATTTGTATCATATATAAAAAGACAGTTTCTATAGCTTTTAATCTCTTGCATAATATAAATACTACAATTCTATTATATTTCTAGATCCGAAACTCCACACTATCATTTACCACGTTGATGTAAATAATGTGGTGGTTCTTTATTAATCTTTACTAATAATGATGGTCATTCTTGTTCTATTTTGTCTTGGCTTGTAATTGGTTATGAGAAATATAGTGAACACCCTCCCCCCGTCTTCTTGACTAAAATATCAAATATTATACCTCCTCTTAGTGACCCCCCTGAATTTTACAAATTACATCATTTAGAATATTTTGCTTGACTTGAGAAGAGTTTAGTAATTAGTAAAGATATATTGTGTTTTCTTTACACTTTAGCCTGTTACGATTGGTAGCAAATGCGAATTATACAGTTGCAGTACTTTAGCTTTGTCAACAGTTATTAGTTTCTTTTTATTTGGATTTCCTTCTTTCCCCCACCCTTTCCTGAAATAAATTCAGGTGAAATTTTTGGTATTTTGCAGTCACAAACAAAATAGGGTTAATTGATTTTCAGTTTCTAAAAATAACTTGTTAACAATTATAGAAACGTGAGTGTAAACTAAATTAGTGTCGCTCATTGCATGAAGTGCATTTGTGTTTGTTGCATCCCCCACACCTTTCCCCCAACGGAAAATCTGAAATATTCCATAACATACGCAAAATGCTCTTTCTATGACGTCATATTACATAATGAGATATTATTTGTTTTTTTAACCATCGCGGAATAATAAAACCGACATGCAGTGGAAAAAATGAAAAGTATGGGGCACAACTGTCAAAATGATTTTTGTTGATCTTTCGTAGTCTTGTGTTTGTTGATTTTAATTTCCGATGAGAATAATGACGTTATCTTTAATCTTACAACGATCATTCAAGTGAAAACTTCTATTAATAGAATTATGTACTCCACGTCATAAGTAAAACTGATATCCATAATCAATCAAATTTGAGAATATATAAAGGGTTCGATATTTCCAATTTTCAAGTCAAGTTTTATTTTTCAAATCATCAATCAATTGATACAAACCAATACTACTACCACAACAACAACTCCTACTACTACAAATAAATTTTAACAATGAAATTCTTCACTGCTGCTACCACTGCTTTATTATTCTCCGCTCAAGCTTTAGCTGGTATTACTTCATACACTTTGTCTATCAAATCAGACGATGAAAGAGTCAATGGTAAAGGTATTACTTACAAACACGAAGGTGCTGGTATTAACTATGCTTTCGTCAGTGACACCTCATCTAAATTTGCATACGATGATGAATCCAAACTTTTATACTACCCAGCTAGTCCACAACTCAAATATAACTTTGGTACTGAAGCTGATATCATACAATTTTCCGTCACTCCACCAAAATCTGTTGAAATTGGCGATGATGGTGTTTTAAAATTCGAAGATTCTGATAAACTTTATGCTGCTGTCAGTATCAACGACCCATACCATTACTCTGATAGTGATTTTGCTATTATTCTCAGAGGTAAACCACATGCTATTCCAATTCAAATTGTTGCTGAAAAAGCTTAAATAAGTTATAAAAAGTTATTGATTTTATAGTTCTGAAAAAAAAAAAAATTAAATAAATGATGAAGTTTTCAAAAATAGAAAAATACTAAAACTAATAGTAGAACAATTTGGATATTTTGAAAAATAATGTATTGACCAACTTTAATTCTGATTATGCACTCTCTGCTTGGATATTAGAGTTAAAGTAGTTTACGGTCTAAATATGATTATCGAGTTTATTTCATATTAGCAATTTGTTAGAGTTTTAGCATACTGTAGACAACTTTAGTGTTTGAATAGCACTATTAAATTATTTTAGGTAAACTTACCGTTCAGTATAGTTTTGATCAACTAGCAATAACAGTCACAGGCATACGAACACAAAAAATTGTTTTTTTTGGCAATTTTCAGAGGGAAAAAGAGAAGTGTGGTGTTTTTTTTTAATTTTCAACAAGATCTAGTGTGGTGTTGGTAGATCCCTTTCCAAAATGAATATTCCACATCGGTTTTGATTCACACTGGATATTAAAAGTAGTATTGGGCTTGCTATGTATTGTTTCTCTTGGTCATGCAAAACTCTTGGGCTGTATATTTAGCTCAAAGGTCATTGTTGTGGTGGTGTTATTGTGGATAGTTTGATTTTGTGGTATTTTATTGTTGTGATGGTTCCCCTTTATGCCAATTGAGAAGGCACCAATAGTTTGCGTTTCTTTTAGTTACAAGAATGTTTATGGATTTACTCCAACGTGTTTGTATTAACTTTTTAAAAATAGATGCCACCACTATTTTACTAAACAAACAAATGAAAAATTAAAGAACCTCAAATGCCCCAGAAAAAGTAACTGGAAAAAATTAATCCGATATTATTTCAATTCTATATGGTTCGTGTAGCTACAATGACATCATAACGGTCCTCCCTTTGGGTTACAAAATCAAAAAAAGTAAACAAAAACAGAATTTGTAATTCATGACAAATTACACAGTTACTTAGTAATTGAGGCTTCCATCATCATTATGCAGAGAATCACAAAACATAAGCTTTGTTTGCCTTTCTTTAAAAAAAGAAATAGTTATTAGTAGAGTAATGTACTCCACACCAAAACAAAATATCGTGGCCACAATTCAACGAATTGAAAAATATATAAAGTGGTTAAGTTTTTCAACTTTCCTGATCAGTTTTTATTTTGAATCATCAATTAATTGATACAAATCATAGCTTCTACTACAACTATAACTACAAATACAAAAATGAAATTTTTCACTGCTGCCGCCACTGCTTTATTATTCTCCGCTCAAGCCTTAGCTGGTATCACTCAATACACCTTATCCATTGAAGCCGATGACGAAAGAGTCAATGGTAAGGGTATCACATTCAAACATGAAGGTGCTGGTATCAACTATGCCTTCGTCAGTGACAGTTCTGCCAAATTCAGCTATGATGATGAATCCAAACATTTGTTCTACCCAATTAACTCTCAAATTAGCTACAACCTTGGTACTGAGGGAGACATTGTTCAATTTTCAGTCACTACTCCATCTTCTGTTGAAATCGGTGATAATGGTGCTTTGAAATTTGAAGGTTCTGATGAGCTTTTCGCCGCTGTCAGTATTAATGATCCATACCACTATTCTGACAAAGACTTTGCTATTATTGTCAAAGGTAAGAACCATGCTATTCCAATCAAACTTGTTGCCAAAAAAGCTTAGATAGTTTATTGAAATAGATTAGTTTTATAGTAACAACAATATCGAATACAGAATAAAGATTTATGAAAATTAAAAAGAAAATATCACTAGTTGTAGAACAGTTTGATAATTCTGAAGAAAGACTTAGGAAAGAAGACAACTATTGATATGTTAATGCGTAATTTGTTTAATCGAACGACTTGGAGTTGCTTACACTCTAGATGCCATCATGAAGTTTAGAAATTATATGTAATTGCTAAGAATTTTAGTATAACGAAGAGAAATCTGGTAATATATGAATCAAAACAAGTTTTACAATTCCTAAATTTCAGTAGCTGAACCTACTGTCCTGTTTACTTCTACACAAATAACAAGACCAATAAAAGCCACCTTTTCAATTTGATCACAAAAACTTGTTTCATTCAGCAATTCCAAAGAGAAAAAGAAATGTGTGGTGTTAATTCAATAATAGGCTTGTCACAACAATTTTTGTTTTTCAAGGACGGTCTAAAACAGTGTTACATTTATTACGTATTGTTTCTCCTGGTCATGCAAATCCTTGGGGGTTCTATATTTAATTCAAAAAGTTATTCTGATGTTATTTGGAAGGTTTGATTTTGTGGTATTTTATTTCTGTGGCTCTTCTATACGTCAATTGAGAAAGATCCCATTGTTTGTGCTTGCAAGTTTTAAGAATGTTAGTAAGTTTACTCGCACAACGCCCTTGCTAATTACTTCTAAAAATAGATGCCAACACTGTTGTTACTAAACAATTGAATAATCAAAAAAATCAGATGCACAAAGCAAACAAAAGAAAAAAAAAAAAGAAATAATCAATGCAACGCTATTGCAGTTTACATACAATTCGCATAATTGCAATGACGTCATAACGGTCCCTCCACCGGATTTGTAATTAATGACATATTATTATATAATCAATTGCGCTTTGAAGGCTTCCATCGTCATGCAAAGAACCACAAACAAAGAGGGCTTTGTTTGTTTGTTTGTTTGTTTCTACCAACTATTAATAGACTAATATTACTCCACAACAAATGGAATATCGGGACTAAGATTCATCGAGTTCAAAAGTATATAAAGGGGTCAAGATCTTCATCTTTCCTGGTCAAATTTTTTTCTTCTAAATCATCAATCAATTGATACAAATCACAACCACAACTATAACTATAACTACAAATACAATTACAAAAATGAGATTCTTTACTGCTGCTACTACCGCCTTATTATTTTCTGCTCAAGCCTTAGCTGGTATCACTCAATACACCTTATCCATTGAAGCCGATGACGAAAGAGTCAATGGTAAGGGTATCACATTCAAACATGAAGGTGCTGGTATCAACTATGCCTTCGTCAGTGACAGTTCTGCCAAATTCAGCTATGATGATGAATCCAAACATTTGTTCTACCCAATTAACTCTCAAATTAGCTACAACCTTGGTACTGAGGGAGACATTGTTCAATTTTCAGTCACTACTCCATCTTCTGTTGAAATCGGTGATAATGGTGCTTTGAAATTTGAAGGTTCTGATGAGCTTTTCGC
>OBUW01000821.1_pt1 | contig 11116 bp, 5 predicted proteins | sample 1475761 | NCBI WGS metagenome assembly OBUW01 (sample SAMEA2579908, study PRJEB22360) | human gut metagenome | biome: human gut; feature: human-associated habitat; material: faeces | place: Denmark | collected 2008/2010
TCAAACCAGCTCCGTATGTTCCACCGGAGGATGTGGATAGTGAATAGAGGTGGTGTTATGGGAAGTTCATAAAGCAATTAAGAAAGCTAGCATATATAGCAAAAGTTTTATTTGCTTGCTTTCAAAACTATATGGATGCAACTACTAGACCTTGGAATGAATAATTATAATTATATTTACTGCTGCGTATACATAGTGTGAATATATATTTATTATACAAATTTTGTTTGTGAACTTCCCGGAAGTACGTTATTCAAGAAGTTTACAAGTTTGATGAATCCAAAGTATTCATGGCTATTTAATAAGTTTACCTTCAATTTTGGATTTTTCTTAACCTTGGAAATTATTGTGTTTTCAAAATACAATACTGAGTCGTGAACACCCCATGGCTCCACCACCACTTCAACATAAGCAAAATCATTACCATTTCTGATGTACTCATGAATCTTTGGGTTAAAGACACCTCTAGAATCATCTCTTTGTGAAGTTAAAGGAGATTTCAAAGCAAAATGACACCATTCCAAAACATCATCTCTAAAGCATTCATGTTCACCTACAATAACAAATACTGAGTGACCAGGTTCTACCAATGAAGGAATATCCTCCCAGTCTTCATGTCGGTAAAGACAATTTCCTGGTGATATAGTCAATTCAGTGTGTTCTATGTCTCCCAAAATCGCATTTTGCTTCTCAACATCTCTGAAGAAATCAACCTGAATCATGTCCACCGGCGTGTTATCGTGGTAGGAATACCCAGGTGTGTTTTGTATTTCGTCAGGTGCTAGTTTCACCCAAGGGCTAATCAATATGGTACTGGTTGGATATGGCAAATTAACATGGTCTAATCTCAAGTGTTGCAAAAACGTTAGAGCTAAATTTCCTCCAGCAGAATCCCCCATTAGCATCATATTGGTGTTACCATCCTTCACCAAATTAGTATAAGTTTCAATCAACTGGGTAAGTTGATACGGGATTTTGTATCCTCTACTTGCTAGCTTGTAATCCAAAACTAATATTGACAAACTGCTTCTTTTTGGTGCATCTAACACATGATAGATACTCAATAGGGATTCAATCTGACAGGGCATTGTTTCAAAAAAATACCCCCCACCATGCAAGAAAATCAATATTGGATCATTTGGTTTTCTGTCTCTGTTCTTCACAAGCCAGTAGCTTTGCTTATCGTATTTTTTACCATAGCTTGGTAATTTTGTCAATGTAGGATACAAATTTTTGATTAATTTATTAATGATAAAATGGTTTGACATAATTGACAACAACGCACTTTCTCTAACAGGCATATGTAAAGCCGTTCGATAAAGAATCAACTTGAGTGAATTGAGTAAATCATATTTGAATTTTTTATTTACGCCTCCAGCAAATGGATATTTAAGTAAGACGGCCAATAACTTAATAGGGATACTGAGAAGAACCTTCCAACCTTTAAATGAAAGCATTATAAACAGAATGCCAGTAGTTTTTAAAACTTTAATTAGGAACTCATGGAATAAAACTAATTCTAAAACGTTAAATAAAAAGATGTGACAAAATGCCCTTTATTTATAGATATTATTCAATTCAAATCATTTCCTATGTATATTTATTTGTGAGGGGGCCGGAAAGACTATGATGGAGTTTTTTTTTTTATTCAGTCGCTATTATTATTTTTTCCTGTATTCTTTGAACGCGTGGAATCTGACATGTGGAGATGTTTCCTTGGTTTGACTTGGGGGCAGGGGGACCGTTCTTATCGCATTTTCTTGGGACCAATTGTTACATTTTCTGCTACGTTCGACTGCCACTACCACTCAGTGTTTCTCTCTGGCTGTTATACCAATTTTCTATTTTTCACATGACTTTCTTTTTTTTTTACCACAATGCCTTCACTAAGCCATTCATTTTACGTTGCTATTTCAGTTCATTAGCTAGAAGGCTATGATGTACAAATATTATTCAAATACTGAAATATCAATTAAAGATACTCCAATAACTAAACAACCAATGCAAATAAAGAATGCAAGCTTATGTCTAAAGTACCTAAGGAAGTATGTATAATATGAGTTTCCATTGAAAACGTGTTGCGAAATTGGAAAGTGGGAACAGGGGATTATGGGTAACAAGTCCTACGTCCAAGTGGTGTTAGGCGGAGGTCCCGGAGAACAAGGAGTTGAATTGTGACGATAATATTGAAATTAAGAAAAAAAAATAACATTAATAATTTCACATGCAAATTTTAGGCAACGGATATATATCAGTGGTGAAATACATGAGATACCAATTTCTTGCTTACTACTACATAACATTCCACAAAATCGTAAATCAAGGTCCATTTGAAATACATCAATTAAAGTTTAAATAATATTTGTACATAATGTCACACATCATTCATTAACTGAATCCCCCCAAGTCGTTACAATTTGTCACCGAAAAACAAATTATAATTGTTATAATCAAAGGGTAAAGAACTTGTCCCATCGGTGATTTCTTCAAATTGTATAAGATCCAGTGACACAAAAAATTGTTGAAAATCCATCATTGTCTGAACATCATTTTGGCCAGAAGTATCTCCAAAGTTGAAATCATTAAACAAATTGCAACTCCAATTGTCCACTACTGGTTTCACTTCTTTACCCTTGTGTCGATTTACCAACGCCGAGATTAAATCTAAATTTATTTCTGAATATCTCTCGGCACCTTTGTTGCAAACTGAAAACTGCGACAAGATATATTGAGCGTCTTTCAACAGATTCATCAAATCATTTTCAGTGTAACCAGCTTCTTCAAATGTCCCATTGAGAATAGTTATACCTAGTATAATCGAAGCATAAAAGCAGCAAGTTATAATCACATAACACTCCATGCGCTTTATTTCGTGGAACGTAGTATTAATATAATGATTCATCAACTTGATTGCTAAAATAGAGGCCTTTGTAGCTGCTTGGCATAACTGTTTGCTTAACTCTTCCTCTTCTTCAAACGATTTACGCATCTCAGGATTTATTTTACTGATAGCTTCAAACATAAAAAAGGGACGACTCAACAACATAACTGCCCATAAGTGCAATATATGAATACCCAACAATATGACAGTGTTACCATTATCTTCATTGTTAGAGATCTGTGAAGGATTCAATACATTATCAAATGCTAGCTCAGGATCTAAACCTTTTGACCATAGTCTCAACTGTATAGCTAAATTTTTGGTTTTCTTCACATCTATCATTTTATCTTGATAAAAATTGGCGACTATTCTTCCAACTAAAGTGCATATCCTGGTAAGCTCGATATGGCATTTTGAATTGAAATCAAGTGGTAGGACTGAAGCGTTTGTATTTTTGAATCGTGCTGGATCATCCCAATCATAGTCATTGATTATTAGCGGTCTACCAATAAATACCGATGATATACGATCAGATATGTAAAGGCTTCGAAAGAGTTTTCTGCGGTACTCGTATTCAGCAGTTAATTTTGAAAACTGTTCATTAACAAAGTTGCGATGCAACCCCAAAGACTGTGCGTAATTGATTGCTGCAGTAAGATGCACTAAAGCAGTGGATTTCTTCAATATCGATTCATAATAATGAAATTGCAAATAATGGCACAAAACACACCACATGGCGGAGTCTTCTACCAAATCACGTAGTATCAATCTTCCACTTTCAAAATAATGTGCCCCCTTTTCTGCCTGTGGGTTTCTTTCACTAAAGTCCTTGTAAGTTGACCCAATAGCCAAAACAAAGTACAATAACACTCGACTTTCTTGCACCAAATCACTGTTTGGATTTTCATATACCTTGTCCACAATTTCCTCGTAAAATTTATCCATGTCAAATACGAAATAAGCACCATTAATGTTTACTTTGAATCGTTCTATATAAACATCTCTTTCACTTGGATGTGGTAACGGGGCTGTTTCTTTCATTGTAATTTTCAATGGTTTATCAGTTACAGGACAACCACGAAGATCCTCAGTCAATTTTGTTGAACCAACATACTCATAGAATATAGCCCTCGCTTCGTATAAGACTGACAAGGGACTGGTCTCTCCCATATACCTAAATGCACCAGATTTATCTACCAATAATATTGCACTTTTACCCTCTTGATTGGAAATACCACCCTTTTTAGGAACATTGTTAGTATTATTATCCATATCCGGTTCTTCAGATTTGTGTCGCAAGTTATTCTTGTTTTCTAATGGAAAAGAGAGCAAAGGTTGCAAAGATTTTGGAACGCAAACATTACTCACACTGGATTCCGATGACACTGAATTAGGAGTAGATCCAGGTGTTAAGATTCCACGATTGTTGGGATCTCTTAATGTGTCTGGAAGGACAATAGCAGGCAAGTTCTGTGGTATCAGAGAACTTGATGATAAATGATAGGAATCGTTTCCACTTACCGTGGAATGTGAAGAATCTTGGTACGTTACATAAGCATACTCGGGAACGGGTAAGACTGGAGTGATTTGTGGCTGAATAATGGAATTTTGAGCGAATTGTTCGTTAACTAATTCTCTTTGTTTCTCATTGTTGTCTTTCTTCTGTTTTAATTTTGCCATTCTTTCACCTCTTAAAGACCGTTTATCAATAATCGTATATGTACAATCATGTCCCTTTTTCAGGCACTCAAAACAAGGTTTTTCTCCTGAACATTTAAACTTCCTCTTTTTACAGTTATCACAAGCACTTGAAACTTTTTGTCTTTGGTCATCTGGGATTCTTCTAATTCTTCTTTTAGATGCTTTTTTGGTTTCAACTATAGGAGCTGACATTTTCCAGATATTAAAGCTTTTTTTGTTTATTAAGATATAGCAGATGCAAACAAAAATGCAGATACTAGCAGCAGCAAAAATTAATAACGGGATTTGAATTGTCCTCAAATTATAATAAGACCAACTATTGGACTCTCGGTAGACGCTTAATGACGGTTTTAACAATGGGAATAATGGAGACTTTTCAGAACAAAAGAACCAAAACAATTAAAGAACTAAGAACAAGAAGGAAACAAAATCGTTGGCGACTAAGGCATTTGGTGGAATTCAAGAGGTTTAAAAGTTTAAAAAAAATTTGTGTTTAATTGCTTCCCTTTTACTAATTTGAATTTCAGAATGGAAGCGTGTGAGAGAGAGAAAAAAAAAAGAAAAGAAATAAACTAGAAAGTGTTGGAATGGACGATCAAAACCATAATGCATCTTTTATAAAAGTCTAATACATGTAATAGAATCTAAAGTAAACTACTTTGTTTAAGGCTATTTCTGTTTCCGTGATAACTCTAGAACGTTCTGAGAGGGTTAGCTTATAATTATATAACTGAAATGCTAGTACATATTGTCCGCAAACACATAATTCGTTCCGTTTATAGAATAAACATAGAGATTTTGCTGCAAATGAAGATTCCTAGATCTTGATTGCTAGACTATAAATTGCAGAATGTTGGAGGTATGTATTTTCTTTTCCATTGTTTTTGGAATGAGTACCCTAGCCTCCTCCTCCTCTTCATCCGAATTGACAAGCGGACAATTAAGAGCATAGCATAGAAAACAATAATAATATTGAATATTATAACACTGCATACAATATGAAACCATGAAATAATAAAAACGGAAAAACAGAACAATTGATAATCCTCAAATATTGTCAAAGAGGGGAAAGATACAAACCAATAGCAAGAGTTATATAAATTCATATTAATCACAATAAAGTTGTTCTAGTTTACTATCATTTTTGACAGCAACTTTACCAAGAAAGAAATAAAAAGGCTAACAACCAACTATAACACAGTTTGTATCACACCTTGGTAAATTGAAAAAAGTTGTTTGTTGTCTAATTGTTCGTTTGTATTGTCATATTTCCGTCGATGTTGACTAAATCTTTAAAAAACGTTTTTTCTAGAAACTCGATTCCCCCTTTCTTTGAAATTAGGAATCGCCGCAAATACTGAAATTATCTAATTGCACGACCAGATATTTGGCTGAGAAATGTGGAGCAAAATGTACAAAACAGGAAGATTATTACCGAAAACAAAACTCCAGTCTTATCAACTCAATGCATAGAAGAAATGCCATTGCATTATTATATTAGTGTACTATGGCTGAGCCAAATTCAGAGTTTTGGATTTATTTCTTTTTTTTTACACAAGGATAATTGGATTATCTTTGACAAATCAACACTTCCAATAATGTCTTATCCTAATGAGGAGTAAGAACAATACCTACAACAACATTTTTCCTGATTCTAGGTCATGTGTATAAACGGTTCTAGTTGCAGAAAACTGATTCAGGGATAATCGATGGAATTTCAAAGCCCCAATAGGTGATTGCTTAATTCTGAGTGTTTTAACTCAGGTGTGTTTTCACAACAAATACTTTTATTTCTTTTTAGTTGGTCACAGTAGGCCAGATGTTATAATTATTGTCATCTTGCATGGGATGTATTTTTATTCTAGTTGATTTCTGATTTTCTAACGATAATTTTTTGGTACAATACTTCTATTCGTTTAAAGTTGAATGAATTCGCATAAAAAGTTGAATATATCTAAATAATAATTGGTAGTATTTTACAAGGATTGGCTAGTTGAAAGTGTAAGTGGTTCATAAAAAGCAAAAAAATGTCAAGAACTTATTTCAAGTAGAATCACTTTCTGCTCTTTTGGTGGAAAAAGAACGTTTTCGAATGTGATTTTCAAGATATGTTGTTTAATAGTTTTACATTGGAACCGATTCTCCCGCTCCAGCATTTCCATTTTAGTACTTTGTATTATCGGAATCGATTTCCTAATCTGGTGTTAGCCGCACTTGAGTGCGATACCAGAAAAAAAAATTTACTGTGCAAAATAATTCATCGATAGCACACTAACCCACATATCAATATTCACCAACACAATATATATAAGGTCACAAGTATCACAGGTCCTATACTACACTGGATTTTAACAAACTCAACCTTCAAATCTACAAACAATGTCACCAACTTCAACTACCCAACAACCAGTAACATCTCGAGGTTATGAAATCGGAACCAGAGGGTCACATAATATTGCCAAAGGTGGTAAGCATCCTTATCAGTTGCCTAAATTTACCGATAAAAAAGAAGAGCGTAAATGGATGCTTCAACATATGGCAGCTGCATTTAGGGTTTTTTCTAGAAAAGGTTATACTGAAGGTACTGCTGGGCATATATCAATTCGTGATCCAATAGACCCAAACACATTTTGGATCAACCCCTTGGGAAAACATTTTGGACTACTCAAAGCAAGTGATATGGTACATGTTGATCACGAAGGAAACATTTTACCAGATGGTGCACAGGTTGCCATAAATGCTGCTGGGTTTTCGATTCATAGTGCATTGCATCATTCTCGACCGGACGTTCATGCTGCTTGCCATACCCACTCAGTATACGGTAAAGCTTGGTCAGCTATGGGCAAACCTTTGGCCATGATTAATCAAGATGTTTGTACCTTCTATAAAAGTCACGCAGTTTATGAGGATTTTGGTGGTGTAGCTTTAGAAGCTGAAGAAGGTATACATATATCCAAAGCTTTGGGTGATGGTAAAGGTGTTATTTTACAAAATCATGGATTATTGACTGTTGGAAACACAGTGGATGAAGCAGCATATTTGTTCACTCTATTGGAAAAATCGTGTCAAGTCCAATTGGCAGCACAAGCAGCACTCTTGCCTGGTGAAAAATTAAAAATCATTGGTGACGAAGAAGCTGCTTATTGTGAGAGGAATGACGGGGATCCAGAGACGTTGTATACTGAATTTCAACCTGATTTTGAGATGGAGGTATATTTGAATGATGACTTCTTGAAATAAAGCACTGAATCCTGGTATTCTTGGCTTTCGAATTGCAATTTTCCTGATATGTATTTATGTCGATATTCTTATGCCCAAAAAATAACCACAATAAAATATACTATATAATATGATTTCTATTTTAATTGATGAACTCAAGGTGTCAATTGTCTTTCAGATTCAAACAAGACCATAATTTTGAAGAGTTACGCTATTGTCAACAAACTTAGATATGAAATTGTATGTCTAGTTCTCATTAAATTAAAGGAATAAATGATATTACACGAACACTATGTATTTGCAAGTAATCGTAAGGTGTGGAGCATATTCAGTTAAACACAATTCTATAAAAAACTTACTCTCTTACAGTATTGTTAGTATGGCACCAGACATTGGAACATTTTCGTGTCTTGTAATCCAATTAAGTAGTGTTTGTCCTTTATTTTTATTTGTTGAAGTGAGACGCCTTGTTCAACCGGTTACAGTGAGTTAGAAGATGGATCTGGAGTAGACATAGCAATTTAAATATAGAGTAACACTAGATTTATATTGTTTTCGATTACTTTCTATAAACTTGACTATCAATTACTCTGAAATTTACTCTCTATTTATAGTCAGATCAATACAATAGTAAAACGTTTCTTTATAGCTAGTATAGTATGTTCATAGTCACTGAGATTTACACCTATTAGAAAACTACCAGTGATACTAATACCTTTGCTTTATCATAACACATAGCCACTCTCTATAGTTACTATTCACTGTCTTAGTGTATGATTTCATATTGTATATATCACTAATGGTAATATCCTAATTGATACTTTGGACTGTTTTATCTGAGAATTAGCAAGCATAAGACTAAAAGATCTGCAATTATTATTTTATTAGACATATTTAAATGTCCAACAATCCTCTTTATTTTATATAGTTTTCTTTTATAGATATCAACTATTTTATTCATAAAACTACACTATAGTATAAAATTAATACATATTAATTTATATTATTATCATTATTCGAGGTTAGAAGATTAGATTTCTAAAGGAACTTCAACTTTCTTATAATAGCCAATTTACCTCACGGTACCAATAAAACAGGACTTCTTCTTTGCTATGATATCACTTCACAGATATGATCTCATTGAACATTGTTCTTATATCATTTGACGTATGTTAAACCTGTTATATTCAGTTCTAATTTATTTTGTGCATTATTACACTATTTTTCTGTTTGTTTGATGAACTTGAAATTACCAATTCTCAACATTATTCTCTCATGTGAATTCATGCAAGTTACAATATACACATACACAACAATTTTGCAACCAAACGGATAAATTTCTGATCACTAAATCCGGTTAGGAGTCTTGTTATTAGTTATTTCAAAACTGCTACAAAGCAAATTGAGCTTCTCTAGTGTTAACTTAGCGTTGGTGAAATTGAACTTCTATCATGTGAAAAACGAACAACAATAGACGGAGCGGAAAACAAGTAGTGATTGCAAGTCTAAAGTTTTATCCGCAAAAGGTAATTACTTAGATTCTCCTATTGCCATATGAAAATAAGAAATAGTGAATGTTGTGAGTTCAATTAAAACCCCTCAGTTGGGGCATATATAAAATCAATGCACCTTCCCTTCAGTACCACTCTTGAACACTACTTCTCTATTCGAAAGGGAACCATTGTCTTTTTATGCAATTGCATTTTGCTTCAATTTATTTTGGTTACTTAATTCTTAGAAGATGATTTCGATACAAGGTTTAGTAATTCTTCTTAGCATTCCTATCAAATTATTGATTGTATTGTTAAAGTATCCATTTGTTGGGGGGATCAACCCTAAATTTAGAAACAGTTTGATTGGTTCCTTCAAAATGACTATCTACAAGACAGCATTGACCATCCCTGTCAGAGACAGTGGATTATTCTCAATTATGTCCAATTATTTTATTATTAACAAGTTGATCAAGACCTTGTATCCTACATTGACGTCCTTGCCTAATTATGGTAAAAAATACGACAAACAAAGTTATTGGCTCGTGGAAAGCAAAGATAGAAAACCAAGTGACCCTGTTTTGATCTTTTTGCATGGTGGTGGTTATTTTGTTCAGACCATGCCCTCACAAATAGAGTCATTGTTGAGCATTTATCATTTACTTGAAGAGCCCCAGAAGAGCAAGTTGTCAATTTTAGTTTTGGATTATAAGTTGGCCTGTCATGGATACAAAGTTCCTTATCAATTGACAGAATTAATCGACACCTACACCAATTTGGTAAAAGATGGCAGTAAGAACATTTTGTTAATGGGTGATTCTGCTGGTGGCAATTTAGCTTTGATTTTCTTGCAATCTTTAAAAATAGACAAATTGAGTTTGCCATACCCGTCAAGTGTATTATTAATCAGTCCTTGGGTTAAACTTGCACCTGATAATTTCCAGAATACACCTGGTAATTCATACTATGACAACGCTGCTCATGACATGCTTCCATTTAATCTGCATTCCAGTGAATTGTTAGAATCTCTTTTGGGAGACTCACGTGTATACTCTTTAACCATTTCACCAGGTAACTGTCCTTATAATGAAACCGATTGGAAAGACATTCCTTCATTGAATCATCCAGGCTATTCTGTTTTTGTGATTACCGGAGAACACGAATGTTTCCGAGACGATATTTTGGAATGGGCTAATCATTCATTACAATCTCCATTGACACCACAAAAAGGTGAATCCCAAGGTCGTTTCAATCCAAAGATTCATCAGTATATTAGAGACACTCCAGACACTGCTTATGCAGAAGTTTTGATAGAACCATGTGGTGTTCACGATTCTGTTTTGTATTTTGAAAACAGCATTATATCTATACTTAAAAATAATCCTAGATTGAATGCAAAATCTTTGGATAAGGTAGAGTATTTCGGAATTACTAAAGTTGTGGATTTCTTAAACAAGACATTGTCAAGTGAAGAGAAAAAAGGGGTAAAGCCATTGTTATAGGTAGATTAGACTAGCTTAAGTAGATGTGATATAGTATACACGGATATTCTATATTTTTGCTCTGTACAAATTGGTACATGTTTTAAAGAATTAAATAGCATGCTTCTTTTTTGACAAAAAAAATTTGATCAGGTCAAACGTTTTCAATTGTATTAATTTGTTTTATTTGGGGTAAGAGCTTCTCATAAGAGTATTTTAGTGAAATATAAGTCAGCATCAATTATAAACTTTCATTTCTTCTTGATAGATTTGTTTACTTAGCTTATTTCACCACCTCTATTCACTATCCACATCCTCCGGTGGAACATACGGAGCTGGTTTGA
>OBUW01000831.1_pt1 | contig 10975 bp, 8 predicted proteins | sample 1475761 | NCBI WGS metagenome assembly OBUW01 (sample SAMEA2579908, study PRJEB22360) | human gut metagenome | biome: human gut; feature: human-associated habitat; material: faeces | place: Denmark | collected 2008/2010
CTATTTTTTTTTCCCAGTATGTTTATGCAACCTTAAAATGTTAGAGTTTTGATTTCCTTGTATTACCGTCTATAAGCGCTTTTTTTTAAAAAATTCACAATCTTCAGCCCCCTAAACAATTACATACATACAAATCAACTAACTAGCCAGCTAAACCTCCGAAGAAGAATTCTATGGAAACTCCATTGTTTGTTGCAAAAAAAAAAGAAAAATCATACACAAACAATACACTTGAGCCAATTAATTATTAGGCAACTTTTCCCTACTTATCTCTGTTTTCGTCTCCTTCCTTTATACACTGTCGCCCTATTATAAATAAACCTCAATATTCTCTCTCTCTTTCTATGCCTGTTCACTAGTTTTTCAATTCACATATCTATTATTATTATTAACAACATTTATCATGACTCCAATTCAACAGACTCCTTCTGTTCACAGCACTATTGATGATTCCTCTAACGGTTTTCCAAATCAAATTTCGCTTGGTGAATATTTATTTTATAGAATTTCCCAAGCTAACCCAAAACTTAAATCCATATTTGGTATTCCCGGTGATTTCAATCTCAATTTATTAGAACATGTTTATTCACCAATCATTGCTGAAAGAGAAATAAAGTTCATCAACACATGTAATGAATTGAATTGTGCTTATGCTGCTGATGGATACTCAAGAGTTATTGGTGGTATGAATGCTATGATTACCACATTTGGCGTTGGTGAATTATCTGCTATCAATGGTATTGCCGGTGCGTTTGCTGAACATTGTCCTGTTTTACATATCGTGGGGACAACTTCGATGAAAGATAGATTGCGTGCTCCAAATGAAATGATTAATATCCATCATTTGGTACCAAACCATGATCCATTAAAGCCACCTAATCATGATGTTTACAAGTCTATGGTTGAGAATATTTCCGTTGTTCAAGAATCTTTAGACTATGACACTAAGAAAAACTTGATTAAAATTGACAATGTATTGAAAAAAATAATTCAAGAGGCAAGACCAGGATATTTGTTTATTCCATGTGATGTTCCAGATCTTCCAGTTCCAGGTAAGATGTTATTCCTGGATCCATTTACTGCCGCTACAAGATACACCAATCTGATATTATCAAAACAAGTATTGAATGACGTAACCAATGCCATCCTCGAGAAAATGTATGATGCAAAAAACCCATCAATTTTCTCCGATTGTTTAACAACAAGATTTGGATTCCAAAATGATCTCAATAGATTTATCGACCAAATCCCCGAAACCGTCAAATTGTTCACTGCCAATCTTGCTAGAAACTTGGATGAAAGTAGAAATAATTTTGTTGGCGTGTACAATGGGAATGGATCTTCCGATGACAAAACTAAACAAGAATTTGAATCTTCAGATTTTATATTAACTCTAGGGTTTTTCCCCAATGAAATGAATACTGGTGGCCATACATCAAATTTCTCAATGATAAAAGACGTTGTCATTGTTCATCCAGATTACATTAAAGTTAATCACCAAATTTATCATATTAAACAAAATGATGGAGAAAGATTATTCACTTTGGGTGAGTTCCTTTGTACCTTGACTGAGAAATTCGATCCATCAAAACTCTCGGTAGCAGCAGCAGAACCCAAAAAGATTTACCAATATCAACCTTCGCAACAATACAGTCCATCAAATCTTGATTATATTCCACAGGGCAAACTCATTGACCATTTCAACAGCACTCTTAAACCCAATGATTTGTTTATTTTAGAAACTCTGTCATTTGTTTTTGGATTACCAGATATGAAATTCCCAACCAATGTACAGTTGCTCACATCTCCTTATTATGGTTCAATTGGGTATGCTGTTCCAGCTACTTTTGGTGCCACACTTGCTGTCAATGATTTAAAATCAGATAGAAGAATTATTGTTGTCCAAGGTGATGGGTCAGCACAAATGACGGTGCAAGAATTATCCAGTTTTGTCAGATATAAGGAGATTTTACCAAATATGCCTCATATTTATTTGATCAATAATGATGGTTATACCATTGAACGTAAAATCAAAGGCCCAAATCGGTCTTATAATGATATCAATGGTAAATGGAAATGGCGTAATTTATTAAATGTGTTTGGAGGTGTTGAAGGTGAAATGTACGATTCATGTGTATTGAAGAACAGTTCTGAATTGGATCAATTCTTTAATGGTGATAAGACAAAACCAATACTGTCTCACAAATTACAATTCTATGAAATAATTGCTGGTAAATTTGATGTACCTCAAAGAGTCGATAACATGATGTGTATTTCAAAAAATAAAAATTGAAACAATCTTATCTGTATAGATGTATAATAAAATGTATATGATTCGTGTTTGATAGGACTTAGTATTGGTTGGTTGTAAGTTGAGTGAGATTGTGTGGAAGCGCAACATAAAAAAAAAACAGCAAACACATCAAAAAAATCTTTGAAAACAAACAAACCTCAAAAGAAAGGGATAACACACAATCTAATCCAGTCTAATCCAATACCATGGTATGTTTATTCCAAACAACAAGTAACTTTTTTTAAAAGCCTTCTATTTCTCCTACTAACGCTCTCAAGTCTGCTTTATTCAACTTCCAATCTTTACTACAAGTGATACTATTATTGATTTGTACATGTACATATGTCCATTCCACAGCTCCAGCAATATTAGACAATCGAAAATCAGGTATTCTTAGTGTGTTTTGGAAATTTGCTAGAATTGGTGAAAGATTAAGTCCTTATGTTGCCTTAGGTTGTTTTATTATGGCTTTCAATACTTTAAGTTCATAGAGAATCAAGAGTTTCTATCCAATGTACAATATAATATAATTATCTTTTTCTTTTGGTTGTATGTAAATGCTATCTAAATTCATATAATTCATTCATGGAATTGCACAATACCGGTGCTCTTTCATTTCCTACGATTTTTTCAAGATTCACAGCATCCCATTTGGAAAATAATATCTTAACTAAAGCTAAATCCAAATCACATTCTTCTTTAAACACAGATTTACCAATGAATCTAATCAATTCTTTATAAAATAATGGGTTTGAAGGTAATCCATACATGATCAATGTTTTAACACCACTTATTTCATATCTTCTGAAATAATGTAATCTTTCTGTATATAACAATAATTTAATTTTACCACTAGCAAATTCTTGTCTTGTTTTAGTTAATTTTGATTGTGAACTATATTCATCAATAGATCCAAATGTAAATTTAGTTGATGTTTTTAAATAATTTTTCACTCGTAAATAATCAAAATATGATGGAATGAATATCATAATTCCATCTTCATATGAACTAGTTTTGAGCAATGATGGAAGAATAGCATTAATGAAATATTTATAACGAGAATCTGGATCCTGTAATGGTGATTGACTATCAAATCTTTGGAAAATTTGTTTGATTTTGAGTCCAATTGAATTCATCATACTATTTTCAGAATTTATTATCGGTTTGAATTTAACTTTCCCAGAAAGATTATAAGATTTACTTGAAATTAAATTGTTAATGCTGGGTGATAAATATTCACAAAACACTAAAGTTTGACGTAATAATTTGGCTTGATCATTAATTGACCACATACGAATACGACTGAAATCGGCATCGTGGAATTCTTTGGGCACTTTATTAAGATATTTCATCACGGTGTTGACATGATCCCAATTTTGCATTTCAATTTGATTACATTTATCAACAATTAAAACTTCAATCGAAGAAAGAAAATCATATTGTCTTTTCTTCTTATCTGGGTTTTCTAATATCATAGATAAACCAATTGGTGATGCCAATATAATATCAGAAGAATAAAATGATGAATATAATTTGAGTGATTTACGAGTGAATTTCAAACCAATACAGAAAAAATCATTATTGTTACCTTTAAAAGCATCTCTAAAATCTTCAGGTTTAGTAGCTGGTGGTGTTGCCTTGACATAAAATTGGTCATTGAATTTCTTTTTATTTTCTTGTTGTTCAGTCCCCGACAATTTTATTAATTGTTCAACAACTTCATAACAAGCATCTCTTGTAGGTAACATAATCAAGACTTTGGGTCTAGTGAAACCTTGATCTCTAAGTTCCAATTCTTCTGAATCCTCTTTGGCAGCATGTAATTTGGCAGTGTTTTTCAATATTCTATCTCTAGTTTTGAAAATATGGTTCAATGCATGCAAAGTATATAGTCTCCTGTAAAATTTGTTTTTGAATGACTTGTATTGGAAATTGACATCCCTATAGTTAAGTATAGGATTAATTAAAGTAGATTCCAAATCAGATAAATCAGTACCATATGCTTGTTCATATGAATCCAATACACGTTTCTTGATAGTATACTCACTCAATTTAGAAGATTTCAATAATGGTGGGTTAAGTGGTTCACCTGGGGGTAATTGAACAAGTGAAGAAATAGCCAAATCAGAATATGTTTGTTTATCTACTGTGCGCCATTTCTCATTATCTTTCAAAACCAATTTCTCTTCTTTAGCCAAGTAGTCGTCAGATGGAAGATTAAAATGCAGCTCAAAGGGATCAGTAGAAAGTCGATTTGTGGCATCTTCATCATCGTCGTCATCATCACTCTCAGACACAATCTCATTCTCATCAACATTATTATCTATTTCACCCTCTTCTTCTTCTTCTTCAACATTGGCACCAGCAATGTCGTCATCTTCAGAATCAGATGCATTAGTTTTTTCAACTTGTGATGATGATCCAGAAGTAACATTCTTTGGTTTTTCTTTATGCTCTGACTTTAATAAAGTTAACAAAGCAGAATATGCTTTTCCTCGATTATCGTCTCTCTCACCTTCTTCATCTTCTTCGTCAATCTCTTTTCCAGAATTATCCTCTTCAGAATCATTATTCACATTCAAGTCATCTTCATGATTCTCATCTTGTTGTTGTTTTCTGGCAGCTGTACGTGTAACTTTTCTTAATTCTTGCCTTCCACGTTTTCTGTTACTTTCAGACACACCATTGGACTTTCTTTTAAATTGTTTAGCCATTGTGTAAGGGGGGTTATACTATTATGTATTGACGTATTACTTGTGATGAGGATGATTTTGCATCTAGTTCGGAACTAAAAACAAGAAAAATTTACCTGTGATGATGGTGGGTTTATTCTCTAATCGGAACAACACACACGACCTTTTTTTATTTTCTGACTTTTTCTTTTTTTTGGTCAACTTATGTTCAATCAAATTGATAGTATAGTAAATCGAGCGACCCGTTGAAAGTAAAATCACAGTTTAAAGAGAAAAGAATACTTAATATGAACTTAAGAATATAACATTACACTAAAGAAGATATATAAAAAGAATAAACAAAATCAAATTAGAGATCGAGACAATTCAAGTGTGGAAAGTTTTAGCTTATTATCGAATACTCAACTTCTTCCATTGACTAGCTTTTTTTTACTTTATACTATTTTCAACAACGATCTTTCCGATCCTTTGACAGTTTTTTTTTTGGTTCCCTTTTATCAACATTTTGGGACTTGGCATAGCATTAGTGAAACTTATTTTCAACTCCTCACACTCTCCCCCCTTCCTCCGCCTTCACAACTAAGAATGTCCGATTATATGGATGATCCATTTCAAATGGATGAAGAAATACCTTCTAAGAAAGATCCTATACCGTCCAAGGAGAGATCTTTACCAATTCCCGAAAATGCCACAATAGACCGGGACATAACTCCGCTGTATCCAACACCACCAAATATTCACTACGACAACAATAAAATAATACGATCGAAATTGGATCAACTAAAGCTAGAAGAAAACACTGGTGGAACCAATACTACTACGGAAGAAGAAGGAGAGAAATATGAAGAAGATATTGATGATAAATTGGATATGTCATTACAAGCAAAATTAAGATTAGAATATGAGAATTGTTTAGATTATGATAAACCATTAACTCCACCTGAGAATTTTGCACCCGTGATAAATAAAATCTATAGATCTTCATTCCCACAACCAAATAATTTTGCCTTTTTAAAGAAATTGAAATTGAAATCTATATTATGTCTTATCCCAGAAGATTATCCTCATTTACAACAAGAATTTATTAAAAATGAAAACATTAAATTATTTCAACTTGGAATGTCGGGTAATAAAGAACCATTTGTGAAAATATCGGCCGATTTGATCACTGAAGCCGTGAAAATAGTACTAAATCCAGAAAATCAACCAATTTTGATTCATTGTAATCGTGGCAAACATAGAACTGGTTGTCTTGTTGGAGTGATTAGAAAATTACAAAATTGGTCATTGACACTTATATTTGATGAATATAGAAAATTTGCATGTCCCAAAGAACGTCCCATGGATCAACAATTTATTGAATTATATGATGATACAGAAATTTTAGAGTATTGTTATGAGTATGATTTGTTGCCATTGAAATGGGATTAATGATAGATTTCGTTTGTTTGTTTGTTTTAGATTCGGTTTTTGTTTTTACGTTATATAAATATACATATTATTATTATTATTACATTACATTAATTATTGTGGTTATTTGAACGGGCTATTTTTGCTCCAAAAAAATTCCCTTCCATACAAACCTGTATTGAATAAAGCTAATCCACCAAGTCCAAGTGGAGTTATTCTTCCCTTGAATATGCCCAGAATGGATTCTTTACCATTGACAATAAGATACAATGCCAGCCATGCAAAATTGAACCCACTGGCATTCACTGGATCACCATCATACATCATCCATGCACCTAAAAGTGATGCTCCTCCAAATGTAAAGCAAGATAATCGTGTTGGTCGAGCGACAGCTACTTTACGACCCAATTTGAATGCACTACCAGTACCGCCAGTGGCACCGACATTTACTGGGGTAGCATTGGTTCCAAATAATCCTTTGAGAACAAGAGATCCCCCTAATGCAGCAGCAGGAATAGGTGATACCGATAATTTATCAATTGAATCATAAATAGAATTAGTCTGAGGTTGTGCCATCTTATTTATTGGAGGATAGTTGTGGTATGTCCAAGTAGGTTTAATTGAGATGGAAGAAAAATTAATCGCCATTCCAAAAGATAGCAATCATATTTCCAGCTCGCACAAGACACTACCAAATGTCCAATACCAGCACCTAATTTTTTAGCTAGCCCCACCATTCCTACATGTGTTCTTAATGTCATCACTAATATACATAAATCTATTCTTAATTTGATTTCATTAACTAATATACACTTTTATTTATTATACAAAATTTTTCCATCAAGGAAATAAAACCTAAGATCTTTCACCTCTTAATCTTCTAGCTAATTGCATATCTTTCTTTTGAATGGTAACTCTCTTAGCATGGATAGCACACAAGTTAGTATCTTCGAATAAACCAACCAAGTAAGCTTCAACGGCTTCTTGTAAAGCACCAATAGCAGAAGATTGGAATCTCAAATCAGTTTTGAAATCTTGAGCAATTTCTCTGACTAATCTTTGGAATGGTAATTTTCTAATCAATAATTCAGTAGATTTTTGGAATCTTCTAATTTCTCTCAAGGCAACAGTACCTGGCTTATATCTGTGTGGTTTCTTGACACCACCAGTAGATGGAGCAGATTTTCTAGCAGCTTTGGAAGCTAATTGTTTTCTTGGGGCTTTACCACCAGTAGATTTTCTTGCTGTTTGTTTTGTTCTAGCCATTGTGAATGTTGATATAAAATGATAATTAAAAAAAAAATAAAAAAATAATTACGGATCTTTTGGGATGGAATCAAAGGAGTTTAAATATTGATTTGTTGATTTGGGATCTTTCTTTCAATTCTGTGTAAGTAACGATAGCGTGAATGTTTGTCCTTTGTTTTTTTTTTTTGCAATTTCTTTTCTCTTCTCTCTCTTCCTCTCTCCTTCTCTCTCGTTCTTTCGCGCGTTGGTAGTAAAAAGTTTGTTTTTCGTTTCCTGAGGGTGTGTGTGTCTTTAGTGGTCGACTAAAGAACTAATGCGCGCCCAAAAAAGCTCTTTTGTTACCAACAAAAGACACGCTTTGGTCTCTCTCTCTCTCTCCGTCTTTCTCTCTCTTGTGTACAAAATACTCCACAACAAGTAATTTGCAGATTACTCTTGTAATTATACGCCACACACACACCCCAAGATGAGAATAGATGGAACGTGTTTCCAGATTGAAGACCCCGAAACTACACGATACAGACTTGTACTTATTAATAAACTATACTACTTATGTGATAAGCTGTATAAAGTAATCCTAATGATAAATTAACAGTCTTTTGTTCCACACAAAAGATTCAAGATTGTTTCGCGGACTCAGTTTTACGCTCACCACACAAAAAAAGGTTGTCTTCTTTTTGTTCTCTTTCACTGTCGTGCTCTTATTTTCGCGCACTCTTCCAAGTGATCATGGCTTTTGTTTTTGTTTTGCACATTACGCCAAATATTTGAAATAGTCCAAACCAAACCAAACACACAAAGATCACGGTTTGGATAGTCATTCCATCAAACTGATTTGAACTATAAATATATTACTATCCGCTCATAATTTTTGGATTATAATTCTTTCTTTTTTTTTTATCTAATCAACTAAGTTTTCATTGAAGCTTTAATATTCTCCTTTAAAAACTTTTTAATTTTATAAATCAATCAACAATGTCAGGTACCGGTAGAGGAAAAGGTGGTAAAGGTTTAGGAAAAGGTGGTGCTAAACGTCACAGAAAGATTTTAAGAGATAACATTCAAGGTATTACAAAACCAGCTATCAGAAGATTGGCTAGAAGAGGTGGTGTTAAACGTATTTCTGCTTTGATCTATGAAGAAGTCAGAGTTGTCTTGAAACAATTTTTGGAAAATGTTATCAGAGATGCTGTTACTTACACTGAACACGCTAAAAGAAAAACCGTCACTTCATTGGATGTTGTTTACGCTTTGAAGAGACAAGGTAGAACCTTGTATGGTTTCGGTGGTTAAAGAAATATCTTCTTTTCTTTATGTTTTTCGATTCATGATAACTGTATTTTTAGATTATGTATATTAGGCAATAAATTAGTTTTATTCGGTTTAACTTTTATTCAAATTGAAGATTGTAGGTTAGATGATTTGGCAAGGCAAGCAAATTATTTTCGGTATCTTATTTCCACCAATTTTTTACTATTTTGATTTTATTGGTCAGATAAAATGGTCATTCATTGAAGTTCATTATCAAATATCAAATATAATACCAATCTACATTAAAAGTACCCCTGGCTTTTTTTGTACGATCAAACAAGAATTGAAACCTAAAATCAAGAAATATCAGTAACATTATCCATCCATCTTCCAAAGTTTATTCGATTGAAACAGTTTATAAAAATTAAATGTAAAGCTTATTACGCTAATAACTACAACCGCTTTCTAACCGAATAACATCCTTGTATGATAAGACACGGCCTACACCAATTTTTGCAGTCAAACTATTCCTTTGAAGTAGCCTGAAAATTGCTGTGTTTTTCTAGATTCTTAAATATTCCACTTCTTGATATATCTTAAAGAAATTCCATATCTTTATTGTTAGCTTGACTGTATGACTTTGAGTGGTTGTTAATCTAACAAATCAGAGGCTGTTTACAGCAAACAAAGCTATAATGCCGTGGCTGGATTCAACAAAAACAATGTTCCATAACTGATATGTATTATTGTTATTGTTAATAGTTAATTGATATGGATGGTTATATTTCCCTTTTCATACGTTCACAATTTCCTATTCCTATTCCTATTCTAGTTGGCCAAGAAATTTTGCAACTTTTAAAATAATGAATTTGATAAATCACACTTGATATGGCGTTATTGAAAACTCGTCATTTACGGGACAAGAAAAAAGAAAAGAACATTTGCCACAGTTATCAAGTTAATAATAATGACAAAGTTCTTGATCCAACAAATTGCTCTCCCTTGCCAACATTCATTAAGTTTCAATTTCTTGATAGATTATACTGACAAAACGAAAAAAGAGCCACATAAGGACATAACTCGAAGAATCAAACCAAATTCTGGGTCTATATTTCGTGATTAACTCGATTCAATCAAATTTAATTACAACCACATCATCACATAATGGAAAAGGTTTTGACTCATCTTGCAAGTCTGTTCGCGTCAGATGATTTAATTTAACAAGTTTATGGTTATCAGTTTGATCTAAAAAAAAAAGAATAAAACATACAGCTAAAATCAAAACTACACAGAAATAGGGTCTTTTACGGATACTAATTTACGAAATCAATTAACTTTACAAATTGAAATTACTTATAGCTATGTGTTTTTTCCCAATAAGGAGATGAGGTTTTTAAAAATTTGGTTCAAAAGTGTTTTTAGGGTTCAGATATCTCAACTCAATAGCCGTGTTTGGTCGTATTGCCGTTGCTAAATATTATAATTGGATTCTCAATACCAATACAAAATTGGTCAAATTTGGTAGTAGGTATCTTTATCCAATTATATCTAGATGCCACAGTTTTTTTTTGTTTTAGAAAAAGAACATTATCTTATGAGTTTGTGGGGAGAATGGGATTGATATTTGCAACTATTATTATCCGTTTATTTGTTTCATTGTTCTATTTTAATATAGCCCTTAAAGGAGATACTTTTATCCTAAGATCTATCTTATAAATTCATTAGATATTCCCCATAAGAGTTTCAAAAATTTCCTCCATTTTTTTGTAAATAAACAAATTATAAAGACAAGCCCCAATACAATCATGTCTTTCTTTTCAGAACCAATATCAAGATTGAAATGGGGGATTTTCCCAACTAGAAGAATTGTTGATGAAGATGAACATGGAAATTTTATAGATCCAGATACCATCATGGCTAATTCCTCTTTAGCCCCTTCATCTGATAATGATGATGACGTCGCATCAATATCAAAAACCAATTTGGAAAAACTTAAAACTAAAGAAGAAATCAAGTTTATATCATCAACACCCAAGGCTACTCCTGTGGTGTTAGAATATCGTGATGAAAAAAATCGTCC
>OBUW01000832.1_pt1 | contig 10967 bp, 2 predicted proteins | sample 1475761 | NCBI WGS metagenome assembly OBUW01 (sample SAMEA2579908, study PRJEB22360) | human gut metagenome | biome: human gut; feature: human-associated habitat; material: faeces | place: Denmark | collected 2008/2010
TATAATGTACCGCAAACCCCCGGCGCAAGCAACCACTGCAGCAGATACAACTACTAATACCGCAACACCAGCAACAACTGATCGTGCAGCAGTAGCAAATGGTGCGACAACAGAAACACCAGCTGCAGCAGCGACAGATACAACGCTTACAGTAGCTGAAAAACCAAAATCTGGCGTTACTGAAAAAGAAGAAACAGCAGCACTCTCTTTGGACAACATCAAACAAGTTGATGGTAAATACTATTATGTCAAAGAAGATGGTTCATACAAAACAAATTTTGCTGTTTCAGTTAATGGCCAGTTGCTTTACTTTGGTAAAGATGGTGCTTTGACAAGCACATCAACACACTCGTTCACACCAGGTACAACTAATCTAGTTGATGCTTTCTCTTCACATAACCGTGCTTACGATTCTAAGAAAGAAAGCTTTGAGTTGGTAGATGGTTATTTGACACCAAATAGCTGGTATCGTCCAGTCACTATTTTGGAAAATGGTGAAAAATGGCGTGTATCAACTGAGAAAGACTTCCGTCCACTTTTGATGGCATGGTGGCCTGATGTAGATACACAAGTTGCCTACCTCAATACTTTCTCTAAACACTTTAACCTTAACGCAACTTATTCAACTAGCCAAAGTCAGTCAGAATTGAATGCAGCTGCTAAGACAATTCAAATTAAGATTGAACAAGAAATTTCAGCTAAAAAATCAACTGAATGGCTTCGTCAAGCAATTGAGTCTTTTGTAAAAGAACAAGACCAGTGGAATACTACAACTGAAAACTATACCCTTGCTGACCACCTTCAAGGGGGAGCTCTTCTTTATGTCAATAATGACAAGACCCCTTGGGCAAATTCTGATTACCGTTTGCTTAACCGTACACCAAGTAACCAAGATGGTTCTCTAAATGGTACAGGAAGATACTTGGGTGGTTATGAATTCCTACTTGCCAATGACGTTGATAACTCAAATCCAGTTGTGCAAGCTGAGCAGTTGAACCAAATTCACTATCTTGTGAACTGGGGATCAATTGTTATGGGTGATAAGGATGCTAACTTTGATGGTATCCGTGTTGATGCAGTTGATAATGTTGATGCAGACCTTCTCCAAGTTTATACAAACTACTTCCGAGCAGCCTTTGGTGTGGATAAATCTGAAGCTAATGCACTCGCTCACATTTCTATCCTTGAAGCTTGGGATTTAAATGATAATGCTTATAATCAAAAACATGATGGTGCAGCCCTTGCCATGGATAATAACCTTCGTTATGCAATTATGGGTGCACTTTATGGATCAGGCTCTTCATTGAAAGATTTGATTACTAGCAGTTTGACAGACCGTACAAATAATAGTAAGTATGGGGATACACAAGCTAACTATATCTTTGCGCGTGCTCATGATAACCTTGTTCAAGATATCATTCGTGATATTGTTCAAAAAGAAATCAATCCAAAATCAGATGGTTATACCATGACTGATGCTGAATTGAAACGTGCCTTTGAAATCTATAATGAAGATATTAAGAAGGCAGAAAAACGTTATACGATTAACAATATCCCGGCTGCCTATGCTTTGATTCTTCAAAATATGGAGCAGGTAACTCGTGTTTATTATGGAGATCTTTATACGGATAACGGCCAATATATGGCTACCAAGTCTCCTTACTACGATGCTATCACAACGCTCTTGAAGAACCGTATGAAATATGTTTCAGGTGGACAATCGATGAAAGTCGACACGTTCAATGGAAAAGAAATCTTGTCATCTGTTCGTTACGGTAAAGATATTATGACTGCTGACCAAACTACGGGTGTAGCAGAAACAAGTAAACATTCTGGTATGTTGACACTTATTGCCAATAATCAGGATTTCTCACTGGGTGATGGTACTTTGAAAGTTAACATGGGTAAACTTCATGCTAACCAAGCCTACCGTCCATTACTTCTTGGTACTGATAAGGGAATTGTCACTTACGAAAATGATGCAGCAGCAGCTGGAAAAATTAAATACACTGATGCTGAAGGGAACTTGACTTTCAGTGGAGATGAAATCAAGGGGTATCGAACTGTTGATATGAGAGGTTATCTTGGTGTATGGGTACCAGTAGGCGCACCTGATAACCAAGATATTCGTGTTAAAGGTTCAGATAAGAAACTTGATAAGACATTTTCTGCTACTGAAGCATTGGACTCACAAGTTATCTATGAAGGTTTCTCAAACTTCCAAGATTTTGTTGAAAAAGATAGCCAATATACTAATAAATTGATTGCAGAAAATGCAGAACTCTTCAAGTCATGGGGAATCACATCATTCGAGATGGCTCCTCAATTTGTATCGGCTGATGACCGTACCTTCCTTGATTCTGTTATCCAAAATGGTTATGCCTTTACTGACCGATATGACCTTGCCATGAGCAAGAATAACAAATACGGTTCTAAAGAAGATCTTCGTGATGCCCTTAAAGCCCTTCACAAGCAAGGTATTCAAGCAATTGCTGACTGGGTACCAGATCAACTTTACCAATTGCCAGGACAAGAAGTTGTAACAGCAACACGTGCTAATAGTTATGGTACTCCAAAGGCCAATGCTTATATCAATAACACTTTATATGTTGCAAATTCTAAATCATCAGGTAAGGACTTCCAAGCTCAATATGGTGGTGAGTTCCTTGATGAGCTCCAAAAGAAATATCCACAGTTGTTTGAAGATGTGATGATATCAACTGGTAAGAAGATTGATCCATCTGTTAAAATCAAGCAATGGTCTGCTAAGTACATGAATGGTACTAATATCCTTGGTCGTGGTAGTCGTTATGTTCTCAGTAACGATGCTACTGGTCGCTACTATCAAGTTACTGATAATGGCATCTTCTTGCCAAAACCTTTGACAGATCAAGGTGGTAAGACAGGTTTCTACTATGATGGTAAGGGTATGGCCTACTTTGATAATAGTGGTTTCCAAGCTAAGAATGCCTTCATTAAATATGCTGGAAATTACTATTACTTCGATAAAGAAGGTTATATGTTAACTGGTCGTCAAGATATCGATGGTAAGACTTATTTCTTCTTGCCAAACGGTATCCAGCTTCGTGATTCTATTTATCAACAGGATGGTAAATATTATTACTTTGGTAGCTTTGGTGAGCAGTACAAAGATGGTTACTTTGTATTCGATGTACCGAAAGAAGGTACTTCAGAAACAGAAGCTAAATTCCGTTATTTCTCACCAACTGGAGAAATGGCTGTTGGCTTGACTCATGCTGGTGGAGGATTGCAATACTTTGATGAAAATGGCTTCCAAGCTAAAGGTACTAAGTATGTTACTCCAGACGGAAAACTCTACTTCTTCGATAAAAATTCAGGTAATGCCTACACAAATCGTTGGGCTGAAATCGATGGTATCTGGTATGAATTCAATGATCAAGGCTATGCACAAGCTAAGAAGGGTGAATTCTACACAACAGATGGCTCAACATGGTTCTACCGTGATGCAGCTGGTAAAAATGTGACAGGTGCCCTTACTTTGGATGGTCACGAATACTACTTCCGTGCAAATGGTGCCCAAGTTAAAGGTGAATTTGTTACTGAAAATGGCAAGATTAGCTACTACACTGTAGATAATGGTTACAAGGTTAAAGACAAGTTCTTCGAAGTAAACGGCAAGTGGTACCATGCTGATAAGGATGGTAACCTCGCCACAGGTCGTCAAACAATTGACCACCTTAACTATTACTTCAATGCTGATGGAAGCCAAGTCAAATCTGATTTCTTCACTCTTGATGGTGGTAAGACATGGTACTATGCCAAAGATAATGGTGAAATCGTGACAGGTGCCTATAGCATTGGCGGTAAAAACTATTACTTCAAAGAAGATGGTAGCCAAGTTAAAGGTGACTTTGTTAAGAATGCTGATGGTTCACTTTCTTACTATGATAAAGATTCAGGGGAGCGTCTCAATAACCGTTTCTTGACAACTGGTAACAATGTTTGGTACTACTTCAAAGATGGTAAGGCTGTAACAGGACGCCAAAATATCGATGGTAAAGAGTATTACTTTGATCATTTGGGACGTCAAGTTAAAGGTAGCCCAATCAGCACACCAAAAGGAGTGGAATACTACGAATCAGTTCTTGGAGAACGTGTGACAAACACATGGATCACTTTCCAAGACGGTAAGACTGTCTTCTTCGATGAAAATGGTTATGCTGATTTTGATAAATAATCAATCAATCTAATCTTAATCTGAGAGATTAAGTGAAAAACGATATGATTTGACATGAATTTATAGGTGAAATTTCTTGAAAACGAGAATCGTTTAAAGAAATTTTGCCTTTTTTTGCTCCTTAAAGAAAAAAATCTGACAAATATCAATTTTGAGTCAGAATCGTTGTAAAAGCCATTGTATCAAGGGTTTTAGTGGTTTTTATAGAAAATAGTTTTACTTATCAAATGATATGAAAATGAGAATTGAAAGCCTATGAAATAGGTGTGTTACAAAACTTTTCTAATGTTGCTGTTATGTTACATATAATTTATAAAAAAACAATTAATTCGAGAAATAGTTAGAAAATAATGATATAATGTAATTGTTTGAAATCGGATAGATTTCAGTCTGATTTTGACAAATAAAATCACGGGGAAAATTATAATGGAAAATAAGGTACACTATAAGCTTCATAAAGTTAAGAAGCAATGGGTCACAATTGCAGTTGCCTCTGCAGCACTTGCTACTGTCGTAGGAGGATTGTCTGCAACAACATCTTCAGTTTCAGCGGATGAAACTCAAGATAAGATAGTAACTCAACCAAATTTAGATACAACAGCCGATTTAGTTACTTCTACAGAAGCAACCAAAGAAGTCGATAAACGTACAAATACAAAAGAAGCAGATGTTTTAACGCCTGCTAAAGAAACAAATGCCGTCGAAACAGCAACTACAACGAACACACAAGCAACAGCTGAAGCAGCTACAACAGCAACAACTTCTGATGTAGCGGTGGCAGCTGTTCCAAATAAAGAAGCAGTTGTGACAACAGATGCACCAGCTGTTACAACTGAAAAAGCAGAAGAACAACCAGCAACAGTGAAGGCTGAAGTTGTAAACACAGAAGTTAAAGCGCCAGAAGCTGCTTTGAAAGATTCAGAAGTAGAAGCTGCGCTTTCCTTGAAAAACATCAAAAACATTGATGGTAAATATTACTATGTTAATGAAGATGGTTCACACAAAGAAAACTTTGCCATTACTGTAAATGGTCAATTGCTTTACTTCGGTAAAGATGGTGCCCTTACAAGCTCATCAACATACTCTTTCACACCAGGAACAACAAATATTGTTGATGGTTTCTCAATAAATAACCGTGCCTACGATTCATCTGAAGCTAGCTTTGAATTGATTGATGGTTATTTGACTGCAGATAGCTGGTACCGTCCAGCTTCTATCATCAAAGATGGTGTAACTTGGCAAGCATCAACTGCAGAAGATTTCCGTCCACTTTTGATGGCTTGGTGGCCAAATGTAGATACACAAGTTAACTACTTGAACTACATGTCTAAAGTATTTAACTTGGATGCTAAATACACTAGCACAGATAAGCAAGAAACTTTGAATGTTGCTGCTAAGGATATCCAAGTTAAGATTGAACAAAAGATTCAGGCTGAAAAATCAACACAATGGTTGCGTGAAACTATTTCTGCTTTTGTTAAGACACAACCACAATGGAACAAAGAAACTGAAAACTACTCTAAAGGTGGCGGCGAAGATCACCTTCAAGGTGGTGCCCTTCTCTATGTAAATGATTCACGTACACCATGGGCTAACTCTAACTATCGTCTTTTGAACCGTACAGCAACTAACCAGACTGGTACAATTGATAAATCGATTCTTGATGAGCAATCAGATCCAAACCACATGGGTGGTTTCGACTTCTTGCTAGCTAATGACGTAGATTTGTCAAACCCAGTTGTTCAAGCGGAACAATTGAACCAAATCCACTACCTTATGAACTGGGGTTCAATCGTTATGGGTGACAAGGATGCTAACTTCGATGGTATCCGTGTCGACGCGGTAGATAATGTCGATGCAGACATGCTTCAACTCTACACAAACTACTTCCGTGAGTACTATGGTGTTAACAAATCTGAAGCAAACGCTCTTGCTCACATCTCAGTCCTTGAAGCATGGAGTCTTAATGACAACCACTACAATGACAAGACAGATGGCGCTGCGCTTGCTATGGAAAACAAACAACGTTTGGCTCTCCTCTTCTCATTGGCTAAACCAATCAAAGAACGTACACCGGCTGTAAGTCCTTTGTATAACAATACTTTCAACACGACACAACGTGATGAAAAGACTGATTGGATTAACAAAGATGGAAGCAAGGCCTATAACGAAGACGGAACAGTTAAACAGTCTACAATCGGTAAATACAACGAGAAATACGGAGATGCGTCAGGAAACTACGTCTTTATCCGTGCCCATGATAACAACGTTCAAGATATTATTGCTGAAATCATCAAGAAAGAAATCAATCCAAAATCAGATGGTTTCACAATCACTGATGCTGAAATGAAGAAAGCCTTTGAGATTTATAACAAAGACATGCTCAGCAACGACAAAAAATATACCTTGAACAACATCCCAGCAGCATACGCTGTTATGTTGCAAAACATGGAAACAATCACTCGTGTCTACTATGGAGACCTTTATACAGATAATGGTAATTACATGGAAACTAAGTCTCCATATTACGATACCATTGTTAACTTGATGAAGAATCGTATCAAGTATGTATCTGGTGGACAAGCTCAACGTTCATACTGGTTGCCAACTGATGGTAAGATGGACAATTCAGATGTTGAACTCTACCGTACAAATGAAGTCTATGCTTCAGTACGTTATGGTAAAGACATCATGACAGCTGATGATACAGAAGGTTCTAAATACAGCCGTACATCTGGTCAGGTAACACTTGTAGCTAACAATCCAAAATTGACTTTGGATCAATCAGCTAAACTTAATGTTGAAATGGGTAAAATCCATGCCAACCAAAAATACCGTGCTTTGATTGTTGGTACAGCTGATGGTATCAAGAACTTTACATCTGATGCAGATGCAATCGCAGCAGGTTATGTGAAAGAAACAGACAGCAATGGTGTCTTGACTTTCGGTGCTAATGACATTAAGGGTTATGAAACCTTTGATATGTCTGGTTTCGTAGCAGTTTGGGTTCCAGTTGGAGCTTCAGATGATCAAGATATCCGAGTAGCGCCTTCAACAGAAGCTAAAAAAGCTGGAGAGTTGACTCTTAAAGCGACTGAAGCTTATGATTCACAATTGATCTACGAAGGATTCTCTAACTTCCAAACTATCCCAGATGGTTCAGATCCTTCAGTTTATACTAACCGTAAGATTGCTGAAAATGTTGATTTGTTCAAGTCATGGGGCGTAACATCATTTGAAATGGCACCTCAATTTGTATCTGCTGATGATGGTACTTTCCTTGACTCAGTTATCCAAAATGGTTATGCCTTTGCGGACCGTTATGACCTTGCTATGAGTAAGAACAATAAATACGGTTCTAAAGAAGACCTTCGTGATGCTCTTAAGGCACTTCACAAAGCTGGTATCCAAGCAATCGCTGACTGGGTTCCAGACCAAATTTACCAATTGCCAGGTAAGGAAGTCGTAACAGCGACTCGTACTGATGGTGCTGGACGTAAGATTGCGGATGCTATCATTGATCACTCGCTTTATGTAGCTAATACTAAGTCATCAGGTAAAGATTACCAAGCTAAATACGGTGGTGAATTCTTGGCTGAGCTTAAAGCTAAATACCCTGAAATGTTCAAGGTTAACATGATCTCAACTGGTAAACCAATTGATGATTCTGTTAAATTGAAACAATGGAAGGCTGAATACTTCAACGGAACAAACGTTCTTGAACGTGGTGTTGGCTATGTACTTAGCGATGAAGCAACTGGTAAATACTTCACAGTCACTAAAGATGGTAACTTCATTCCTCTTCAATTGACAGGTAAAGAAAAGGTTGTTACTGGATTCTCAAGTGATGGTAAGGGAATCACTTACTTCGGTACAAGTGGTACTCAAGCTAAATCTGCCTTTGTAACCTTCAATGGTAACACCTATTACTTCGATGCTCGTGGTCACATGATTACAAACGGTGAATACTCACCAAATGGTAAAGACGTTTATCGTTTCTTGCCAAACGGTATCATGTTGAGTAATGCCTACTATGTTGATGCTAATGGTAATACCTACCTTTACAACACTAAGGGTCAAATGTATAAGGGCGGTTACACTAAATTTGATGTTACTGAAACTAAAGACGGTAAAGAGTCTAAGGTTGTGAAATTCCGTTACTTCACTAATGAAGGTGTCATGGCCAAAGGTGTTACGGTTATTGATGGCTTCACACAATACTTTGGAGAAGACGGTTTCCAAACTAAAGATAAGTTAGCAACCTATAAAGGTAAGACTTATTACTTCGAAGCTCATACTGGTAATGCTATCAAGAACACTTGGAGGAACATCGATGGTAAATGGTACCACTTCGATGAAAATGGTGTTGCCGCTACAGGTGCTCAAGTTATCAATGGTCAAAAACTTTACTTTAATGAAGATGGAAGTCAAGTTAAAGGTGGCGTTGTTAAGAATGCAGATGGTACTTATAGTAAGTACAAAGAAGGTTCTGGAGAATTAGTTACTAACGAATTCTTCACAACTGATGGAAATGTATGGTACTATGCAGGCGCTGACGGTAAGACTGTTACAGGTGCTCAAGTTATCAATGGACAACACCTCTACTTTAAAGAAGATGGAAGTCAAGTTAAAGGTGGCGTTGTTAAGAATGCAGATGGTACCTATAGCAAGTACGATGCTGCAACAGGTGAACGTTTGACTAATGAATTCTTCACAACAGGTGATAACAATTGGTATTATGTTGGTTCTAATGGTAAGACAGTAACTGGTGAAGTTAAAATCGGTGCTGATACCTATTACTTCGCTAAAGATGGTAAACAAGTAAAAGGACAAACGGTAACTGCTGGCAATGGTCGTATTAGCTATTACTATGGTGATAGTGGTAAGAAAGCCATCAGCACATGGATAGAAATCCAACCAGGAATCTACGTTTACTTTGATAAGACTGGTATTGCTTACCCACCTAGAGTGTTAAACTAATAGATTGAAAAGGAGAACTTCGGTTCTCTTTTTCTACCATTTGCCAAGTCTATCAAGGCTTTAAGTAAAAAAAGAGATAAGATAGTGGCTATTCTGAGGTTACTGTCTTATTTTTAACACTTTTTGATCCATAAATGGGCATGCTAAAAAAACACCTCATCTGGTATTTTTTGAAACAAGGTGTTACAATAATACGGCATAGACAGCCTTATCGATTTTGGGTCAAAGAGTAATCGTAAAGTTTGTTATGCGTAATGAGGTAATACATTGTTCGAATGAGACGATGTATAGAGGCAATCGTATGTGGCTTAGTTGAAGCTATTGTCGATTGTCTTTTTCGTTTCTCATAAAAGTCAGCGATATGGCAGGGATTGGTATGACTAGCTGAAGCGATGTTGTGAATGCACTTGAACAAGATTTTTCTGGCATAGGGATTCCCTCGTTTAGTGATGTGTTCCTTGGCGAGAAAGTTCCCAGATTCATAGTGTCTCAGGTCAATGCCAATAAAAGCGTTGATTTGATTGGTAGACTGAAAGCGACGAATATCTCCCAATTCGCCAATGATAGATGTCGCTGTGGCTTCTGCGATGCCAGGAATTGACCGTAAGATGTCATACTCTGGTAAAGGCTGAGCTAGAGCTACCATGTCGTTTAAGACAACTTGTCTGCGTTCAGAAAGACGAAGCAACTCTTGAGCATAGTAACGAACCTCTTCAAGCATTGGAGAGGTTTTCTTGACCGCACAAAAAGATTGTTTAGCGAGTTTTATAAGTTTATCAGTTAGGTAAGCAATACGCTTTTCAGAGATGCGTTTGGAGGTAGATTGACGGATAATCTCACACAAGTTACTTTGAGATAGGCTTAATACAAACTCTTTGCATGGAAAAGCCATCACTAAGTTCCAATATTGCTCTCCAGTAGGTGTGGATAATAGATTTTCCAATTCAGGAAATGTGACTTGTAGGACCTTGTGCAGACGGTTTTTAGTTCGAACAAGATCTTCTGTCATATTTTGATAGAAACGGCTTAAATCACGCAGGTGTTGATAAACTTCTTCCTGCACGTAAGTTGGTTTACGATTGTGCACAAGCTGAGATTTAGCCAGCTTTTCAGCGTCAATTTTATCTGTTTTACGAACTCGCAGACTGTCCAATTGCTTCTTAGCTTCCAGTGGATTTAGCCGTGTGTAAGCGTAACTATATTCCTCAAGAAAGGCTTGAAGACGTCGAGAATAGACGCCTGTAGCCTCAAATATAATCTCAGGGTTATGAACAGTTTTCAAGTCGCCCAACAGGCGATTGAATCCAATGGTATCATTGAGTATGGTGTAGCCATGAACCTTCTCACCATTGACTAAAATGGCCACCTCAGAACTTGTTTTACTGACATCAATTCCAAATACTGCACGCATGACATTACCTCTTTTGTCTTGAATAATTCCATGTTTTAGTGATTTTATTTTCAATACGCGACGTTTAGCGTCCTACATACTTTGATCAAACTCCACCTAAAACAAGGTGTCTTGCCAGTTTGTCAAGCGACGTCTAGCGCCATAGAGCCCTACGACTTTACAAGACACCACTACTTTAACATAAAGAAAAAGTAGTGAGTACTCTCTCCCGTCGGAGATTTCTTCACTACTAATCTTAGTATGTTTGTCAACTGTAGTGGGTGACGAAAAGCTAACATCTAGAGAGAACCTGATAGGTTTTCTCTTTTTCTACCATTTGTCAAGTATAATACGGTTTCTGATTCAACATTATTTCTG
>OBUW01000838.1_pt1 | contig 10886 bp, 4 predicted proteins | sample 1475761 | NCBI WGS metagenome assembly OBUW01 (sample SAMEA2579908, study PRJEB22360) | human gut metagenome | biome: human gut; feature: human-associated habitat; material: faeces | place: Denmark | collected 2008/2010
GATGCTTAACAATGAACAAGCTGCAACTAAACAAGAGATCGCCAATACAAAAGTAAGTATATGTTTCCTTTATCCAACCAATCTCTACTTGACTAATTACACTAAAATCAGTAGACACAATATAGGAGACAAGCTCAAATTACAGCTCAAATGCCTAAATATATTGCTACTGAATCATTATTAAATCTAAAAACTAATAGTGCTAAAATTTAATGTAGTTTGCAATTCAAAGTTTTCTACTAATTAAATGGGTCTCTATCTATTTTTAACTGTTGCTATTTAAGTTGAACTACCCAAGTCCCCACTCTTGAAATTACTCATTGCCTTTTTTTGTCATTTTTCTAATCTTAATTAATTTGAGTATCCTAATTTCCTACCAGCCTCTCGGTTTCCCATTTTATATGCTTTCTCATACCAATATTGCGGACGACCCTTAGCAAGTCCCATCTCACATAGTTCACCCATAAAACTCATTGCATCTGGAGAACTAAATTCATCAATAGCACGTTTACACCACATAACTGCTCTATCAGGGACAGGTACGGGAATGTGTTTACTAGCACCCTCACTACCTGTCAAGCACCATCTGGCTAACCCAACCATAGCATCAGGATGTCTTTTGAAAGATAATGGCGATGATGAAGCCTTGATGTACCATTGAATCGATTTGCTTGGATTCCGTTGACGATTCAATTCTCCTCGTTCATAAACAATACCCAATCTTACTTGAGCTAACAAACAATTCAATTTTGCTGATTTATTGTAGTAGGTCAAACTTTTGGCATAATTGACTGGGGCCATATCCAACGATTTCTGAATAAATTCATTATCTTGAGTCAAATCACCAGGATAGATGCCTTCAAATATTTTACCCAATTCATAACATGCTAATCCAATGACTTCTTCCATTTCACTAGAATCTTCTTCATCCAAACGAACTTCATTCAAATCAATATTGGACAAATCCTTCAAATACTTCATATACTTGATTGATCTCATTTGTGGTTCTTGCAAATAAAGCATAGCCATCTTCAATATGGCACGATTATAACCAAATTTAGCAGCAGCAGTGTAATATTCTACTGCCTTGTTAAATTCATTATCAAATTCATACTCATAAATTTCACCCAATTTATATAATGCTTTGAAATCTTTAGAATTGATTTCAAGTACTCTATCATAATAATCAATTGCCTTATCAATGTTTTTCTCCATATTGAAATCTTGATTATAAGATACCAAATAATCTTGTTTCAATAAATTTGCGTATATGAAATAAGCTTCACATTTGACCCCATCTGCTTCATATGTCCCTGAAGAAAGTTCTTTAATAAGTTTCAAAATATGGGTCACAGAGGATTTTATAAATTGAGCTTTATTTGATACTGCTTGTTCTTGATAAATAGGTTCTCCCTTGATGTTAATATAAGAGTACAATTTATAATTTGTGGCAACAATCAACATCTTGACCCAATGTAATCTGTATTCAGGTGTCTTATTCCCTGCAGCAATTCTGGAACGTAATCTAACAAATTCATCAATCTTCTTACTAATGGTAGAATCTTGAACTTTGACCGGTGTTGAAGTAGTTGTCTTTGCTACTGGTGCAATTTTTTGTTGCAGTTGCAGTTGCAGTTGTTGTTGCTTTTGTTGAGAAGTATAAACAGGAACACTACTTCTTTTGTTGGCTTTTGGTGTTGGCGTATCAACCATCATTGAACGTGGTCTGGTATCGAAAGTGGATACGCTTTGTCTTCTTTTCGAAGGTGTAGAAGCACCACTATACTCAGTGGTTTGTGACAACATTGGATTAGAATAGTTCATCATCATTGGTTCTACGGAAGGAGATCCATCAAATACAGGAGGTGGAGGTGGAGCAAGTCCTGCCATCGAAGATGCAAAGGGCATCATACCCATGGATAATTCAGGTAATGACATATTTGGATTATATTCCTGACCCACAGGTGGTTGAATTTCGAGAGTATTTTTCGATTTTTTGGCATTCTTGGTCTTCTTTTTTGGTTTATTGTTGGTAACCGGTTTCAATGGAAGATTCAGTCTTCTCTTACTATCGGCGACAGTAAATTTTAATGATCCACCACTTTGAATCGATGCCTCCGATGCTGAAGTACCTTGTCTACTCAACCCATCATCTGTGTTTGGAGTAGGCAATTGAGGATTGGTATCATGTCTATAACCATCTGCTTCCCTACCTTTCGCACTTATTAAAGTTCTATCATTATCACCATAAGCCAGTAAATGAACGGTTCGATTATTACCCTCTTCTGAACCACTATCATCATCATCTTCTTCTTCATCATCAAATAAATACTTTGTGTAATCTGAAATATGTCTACCAAGTGCACCATTACTATCTTGTAAATTTAACTGTGCCAAAGAGTCAATGTTGCCACCAAGTGAGCCTTGCCTGACTTTAGATAATACTCTTGAACTCAGTCCAGTAAATTCTTCTTCTTCTTCCTCCTCTTCATCATCCTGGTAGTTGCCATATCCTGTAGGTTTAAAGTTTATTTGCAAAGAAGTAACTCTTGAGTGTCTATCAGAACTTGAAAATCGTTCTTGAGTAGGAGTATCAATTGGGGCTGATGGATATCTGTTGGATTTGACAGTAGATTTTCTTGATTGTAATATTAATTCGTTTTCATCCTCGTCAATAGTTTCTGTATTGAGATTTCTACTCTTTTTATAGGACAGTAAGAAATCATTCTTGGGTGGTTCCTTTGTAGAATTCTTTTCTTGCGATTCATTGACATTTATATAAGAATTTCTCTTTGATGCGTGGTTTGAGTTGGATGGAGTGTATGGACTACCTGATTGTGGTTGTTGCTCATTATTATATTGTTGTAGTGGTTGTGACTGTGGTTGGTTGTATAAGTTTTGCATCAGTTGCAGGAATTGTTGCATTTGTTGCATTTGCTGTATCTGTTGTTGAAACATAGCAGCCGAGTCAGGGTTTAGTTGAGGATTAGATCCATTGTTGCCTTGCATCATCATTGGGTTGAAAAAATAGGGCATTTGCATTTGCATCTGCATCATTTGTGGATTTGCAAAATACATCATTGGATTAAATCCTTGAAAGTTAGGACCATACATTGATTGACGGTTCATGATTTGTTGTTGCTGCATTGCCAATGCCTCATAATAACGTCTCCATTGTTCATAGTAAGGGTGTTGGGTGACTGGAGCAGTAGAACCAGAACTGACTGAATCGTCCTCATCCTCATCCTCATCATCTTCTCCATTGTCATTATCACCTTCTCCTTCCTCAAGGTCTTCAGATGATGATGTTTCATAGTTGCTAGAGCTATTACTTTCTAGCTCGTCTGCGTTATCTTCATCATTAGCATATGATGCTGTAAGGGCCGGTCCTGGTTGGTAGAATGAGTTTGCTTGGTACATCTGGTACGGGTTGAAAAATTGGTTTGGTTGTGACACATTAAACTCTTCAGATGTTTGGTTTTCGTTAGCGAACAAATTATTATTGGATGAAAATCGTGGGCTCATTCTTTGAGTATTCATTCCTTGCATGTATAAATGTTGTTGTTGTTGTTGTTGGTCAACGGCTTGAGATTGTGAATGATTAAACAGTTGATTAACATACAGCGATTGCTGGTCCAACGAATCATTATGTTGGTCTACCGGTTCGTACAGTGGTTTCGATTCTAGTTTTTCTATTTGTTCATGCATAGGTTGTAAGTTTTCTGCTTGTGGCTGAGTTACTTGAGAATTCGGATAGTCAAAAGTCGATTTTGTAGGTTCATGCTGTATGTCTTGTTCTGTAAATTGAGCTTGGTCACCAATACCTGTTTGTTTTGAATAGTCTGATTCATTAGCTTTGGAATTTGACTTATACTGTGAACCGTTCCTTATATCGTAATCATTAGATGGGGATTTTTTATGAAGTTTAGCATTAGACTGTTTAGATAAAGCTGGGTCGAGTTGACTCTGCTGGTCTGTATTTTGCTTAGTTTCATTTAATGGTACTTGTAAAGTTTCATCACCTATTGAAAGGATTGGCAATTCATTAAAATCCTCAGAACGAGATCGATTGTGTATCGGTTCTTGTGGTAAGCTCTTTTCATACACATAGTCGGATTTGGGCCGAGGTTGACGTTGCTTTCTCATTGGTAGCAAAGCTGTGGGAACATTTTTAATTGGCTGTGGTGGCTCATAGTTGAAAGTATCACTTGATGTATGGGAGGCCTCCGATTCATTCGCCAGAAATATTGAGCTTCTGGTTTGCGATCTTCTGTGTTTCGATTCCTTGATTTTTGTTAGCAAACCCATTTTCGGTTAATTGTGGAAGTGACCAATAGGATGAGTATACTGGGGGTGTTCAGGTAGGTAAGTGGTGGTAGCAGTAGTAGCGGTGGAGGTGAATTTATTAGCGAATGGTGGTTATAGTCACTAGTCACAGAAAGCAGGAAAATTTTCTATTCTTTTTATCCAAAAATTGAAGGGAATAAACGAGTTTAATATAATGCTGTATTTATACACCTAAGGGGGCTTTGTGGTAGTAGTACTAGTTGTGGTGGTCGCGGTATTAAATGTTATTGTTTATGGTCGGGAGTCAGTGGATGAGTTAAAAATAGAAAGAATAATAGTAAATTATTGGGTTACTTTTTTTGTTGTGTGCGTGGTGGTGGTGTTTTTACTATGAGACGATGGATGGGTGTGAATTTTCAAAACTAATCGTTAAAAATAAAACACAATCCTTTCGGCTAAGTATTATCAAAACACAATAGAATATATTCTCTCTATCTTATTTACGTTTCTTGATTAGTAATGTTGAATCAAGAACTCAATAGTCAGTTGAAGGCTTTTTTCTAAGAATAAAGTTTCAATTTCCAATCGTAAAAATAAATATGTGTATGTATGTGGGAAGTTACGGTTAGGTTTTATAATATTTTTTTTTCTCGAATGGAATGGCCTAAGTATATATATGAATTCCCTAAACACAGCGAAATGGAAGGATGAGTAGTCTGCTTCAATCTCTTTTAGTCAGGAGAAATTTTCGTTTGCTCTATTAAAGTGATTGTTGTACTGGCTATTTAATAGACTAATAAGTCTTCTAGTAGGCACAAGGTAAAGAATGTGAGGGAAACACTTTTTTTTTTCACAATCACATTTCCTAATTAAGAATATTTGTAAACAAGAAATGCATAGTGGTTTATATTCGCGCTGGACCCATTCACCAGCACAAGGGATGTTGTATAGATGGTAACTCTGTTCCTCTTCAGGGGGAAGGAAGAAACCCTATACTCAGATTTCTATTGATTATTGAATACAGTTCACATTTCAGTTAATGCAACCATTTGATAAAGTAAATGAAACTACAAACCGATCGGTAGGTTATGAAGCTTAAACTATAGGTATCACTTAAATTGTGATGCCAATAAGTAGGTGGTTATGACAACCACAGGGCACCTAAACGAGAGAACAAAACTTAGAGTAAGTAATTTAACTTTAATAGAACCTGATTAAGTTGTAAAGTGGTCAGCTAGTATAAGGAGACGAAGAAAACTAAAACAAAAATAACTTACTGTGATTGCGTGATACTTCACAACCTCAAGTGGAGATTATTTCATTATTTGCTATTTTCATTGTAGTCATTGTTCTCTTTATTTAAAAGTTTTTATAAAAAGCTTGTATAATTTCAAGTGGTATTTTCTGTTTAGGGCGTGTCAGTGTCTTTCTTTTTGAATGGCAAAGAGAGAAGCGGGGGGTTATCAATAAAGAAAGTGGAAAGCATGTAAATAGTGTGGTGGTATATGGTGTGTATAAAACCACCAGCAAGTATACATTTCCCACTTTTCGCTAATGCAACAAGAAATGAAATCGAGATAGCAAGCAATACAGAACTTTACTGGCATTTATTGGCTACTGAAAAGTAGGCTGTGTTTCCAAATATTGGCCTCCATGGTATCGATTACACAAATTGCCAAAAAAAGAAGTGGGTTTTTCAAGGCACCAACTAAAGGGAGGCTCAGTTGTTGTTATTCACGATAAGGAATCGGGGTCGCATTCCACGATTTCCAGAATTCTGTATCTTGAAGTAATATCTAGAATTAGTTTTAGGGTGAGCTTGTGCATATGTAGAATCTACTGTTGCAAATCTCGAAATAATGCTTCGTTTTATCAATTTATAGAGTAAACAAAGGGGATAAAGCCGTGTTAAAAAATTACAACAAGATTTATAAAGTTTAGCAATTCAGAAACCCAAACTAGAAATCGTTGGTAGAAAATATGAAGGTATTCGCCAATGTGTTGAATTCTAACGTGATTTGTAACATTAAAAAGTTTACTCACAAGTTCTCTAAATTAATGCGTGCCTAATCGACAAAAAACTAAGAAAAAGCTTTCCTTCTTTTCTTCTCTTGCATTATTGGCAATACAACAGAACTGTTGGTTGCAAAATTCTAAAAAGCAAAAAACCTGATATGAATTCAAAATTTCATTTACACATACACTTGAACCACAGTTGATTCTTATAATAGTAGACAAGCTTAGCCATACTATGAAGATCAACTCAGTTGGATTATCTGGAGCTGTATACTTGTTTAGATCCTTACACAGGATTACTATGAACATACAGAATGACGATAAAACATCGTGACTTTACCTAATACCAACCCTGTAGCCACAAGTGTAATCAATGTGTATGCTTCAAACTGTGGTTATAAGGGTTGACTCATTTTTCTTTATCCTTTAACCTTGAAAAATGTAAGTAATGACTAACTATCCAAGAAAAGATCAAGAAAATGTGGCTTTCCAACACTTTCATTGACCGATGGTAAGTTGATCTATCTTTTTGGAATATTCAAACTACGAACCACAGGCATTAAAAAAACCTATAAATACCAACCAAGATTCTGATAAGATCGAAAAGTTTTTTTTATTTCCATTCAGTATCAACAAATATTTCAATCACATCAACAATGAAGTTCTCACTTGCTACTGCTACTTTAGGATTAATCGCTATTGCTCAAGCTACCTTGACACCTTATTCTGGTTATTCTGGCTATTCTGGAGGCGATGACGATAAATATAGACATGGAAAATCTGGTATTGAAACTTTGAGAGGAAAATTTGCGTTAGCTGTCAAGGAATTACTGGGATATGAGCATGGTAAACACAAAGATAGAGGTTTGCACATTGTTTATGAAATTGATGATGGTCAATTACAATATGGTGACAGAAAAGATTACATCTATTATCCATATAGAAATGAAAACAGCGAAGAGGAATGTTCAGACGAAGATGACGACCATCACAAGAAAAAGAAGAGACCACACAGACATGGTGGCAAGTCTGATGATGACGACGATGACAAAAAGTGGAAACGTGGTGGTGACTACAGTGATGATAATGATAATGACAGTGATGATGATCTCAGATTCCTTACAATTAGCTACAATGATAAATACGATTTCTTTACTTTGAAGAATACTGTCTTACACGATGAAAAAGGTGCTACTGGTGAAATTGTTGCTAACCATCAATTCCAATTTGATAAACCACCTCAAAAGGATGCATTATATGATAAAGGTTTTACTATCGTTGAAAAAGATGATTACTATGTGTTGGCTTTGAAAGGTAAAACCAAGTTCTGGAATTCTGCTGTTGACGATAAAGGTGCTTTCAAGATTTATGAGGAAAAAATTAATGAAAACAGTAAACCTATCGAGCTTATTATTTTGAAGGTTGAAAAACATGGTAAGAAATATTAAGATCACAATTAGCTTGAGATGGAAACTTCATTGGTAGGTGTGCAAAAAATTTTTCTTCCTATTTTTTGGTAATTAACTTATTTATTCAATTTTTCTTTCGATTTGATTTGACTTTTTGGAATTATGGGGATCTATTTTGATTTCAAAATTTTATCTTGTCTATTTCAGTTCTATTTCGGTTTTATGATTATTCACAAGTGAATGATCATAATTTATTTATTTATATCATTGTTTATTTTTATTTCTTATTTTAGCCAAGTTTCCATATTTATCAAATATACACCAAAAGCACCTGAATCAATAATTTGTGATGTATCACATTGTTGTTTTTTTTTTACTAGAAATTTCTATTTCCAATTAGCTCTTGTATTGTTTTTACTTATAATTTTACTTTAGGGTTTGCTTATTATGCCATTTATTAAGCAAATCCTATGAGTCATTAATTAAAGTTTTACCTTCTACATATATCTTTATTCCATGCATGTACATGTAAAAATATCATCTTGAATTGAGATGATATGTAACAAGAAAACCTTAAAAAAGTGAAATTGGAAAGACAATTCCTGTTCATCTGTGATGTATCGCATCTCCGTTTTTCTTTTTAGAAGAAAATTCTATTTTTCTATTTGTTTTTATTTTTTTTTTGCAATCGTCGGCTCGTCTCCACTGTAATGCATTATGTCTCCGACATATTACGTAATACACATTATTTGTCAGCAATTATAGTGGTGATGGGAAGGATTAAAAGCCATAAAAATAGGAGCGGGAGTTATTCACATTTTCCGAATTTCCATTTTTCAACTTCTTATATCCTTTCTATTCTTCTTAGGTCGTCTCCTGCCACAGTTGAAATTTTTCACACACACACAATTGTGTATATATAAATAGAGCTAAAATTAATCCACATCCTGTTTCAATTTTTTTCTTATTCTTTACCCGCCCTCCTGAATCAATTAACTACTAGTATCTTTCAAAAATCATACACAATGACAATCACCGGTAAAGCAACAACATACAGTGCACCAGGTTCAGATTTACCTAATGTTCTTCAACAAACCACATTTGTGATTGATGAAGCTGCTATTCAACCCAATGATGTTGTTGTGAAGACTTTAGCAACCCCAATTAATCCTAGTGATGTTGCACAAATTTTTGGCGGATATAACGATGCAGTTCCAAGCACTCGTTTAGGTAGTGACACTACCCCTCAACCTTTAAGTGTCGCTGGTAACGAAGGAGTTTTCAAAGTGATTCAAATTGGTAGTAATGTCAAGAATTATCAAGTTGGTGATGTTGTCATTCCTAAATTACCAGGGTTTGGTACTTGGAGAACTCATGCTGTGGTAGATATTACTCAAGATAGTGATTTGACCCCATTTATCAAAGTCAATGATTTGACTATTGATCAAGCAGCAACAATTTCTATTAATCCATCAACTGCATACCAATTGTTGCATCAATTCGTCAAAGATTGGAAATCTGGTGATTGGATTATTCAAAATGCTGGGAATTCTCAAGCCAGTAAATATTTGACTCAATTGGCTAAATTGATTAATGTTAATGTTCTTTCGATTGTTCGTGATGGTAAACCTCAAGAATTATACGATGAATTATATGAATTGGGTGCCACCAAAGTTTTATCGGAATCGGAATTTTTGCATCCTGAGTTCAATATCGAAGATGTCACCAAAGGAGAAGGTAATGTAAGATTGGCATTGAATAGTATTGGTGGGGAAACTGTAGGTGGATTGGTCAAAGGTCTTTCTCGAAATGGAGTTTTGGCAACCTATGGTGTTCTTGGTGGTGGAAAAATCTCTTATGATGGTCGTATTCAATTGTTTAAGAATATATCTACCAGAGCTTATTGGTTGACAGCTAATACCAAGGCCAATCCACAATCGAAAGTTGATACTGTGGAAGCCGTTTCTAAATTATTTAAAGAAGGTGAACTTAAGGTTGCTGCTTATGATAAAGTGAAATTTGATTCTACAGGTGATTTGAAAGCTACAATCCTTAACACAATTGGTAAGTCAAAGTCAGGTAAACAAGTGGTTATCTATGAGTAAGAAATATCAAATTGGTTTGTATTTTATAATTTTATGTTACGTCAAGAAATACTAATAAATATTAACTATTATAAATAAACCCATAAACAACGCTATACAGAAAAAATATCAATATATAAAAATAATACTTCTATGAAATGGATATGAATGAAAAATAAATAAATAGACGGGAAAAGATAGCAACATACAAGAAACATCATCATGTAAGAATTAGAAAAACAAAGGCTCATTTGACCATTATGCAGCAGGACTAAAGTCTAACCAATTCCAGGAGTTGTTTGTTGTTGAATTATCATTGGAATCATTAGTTGTCGTGTGATTTTGTCTATCAGGATCATTGTTAAAGTGACCGCCACCTGGTGGTAATCCATTTGGATCCAATAAATCTAACTCGTCGTGGTGCTGATGATGATTATTATTATTATTGAGGGAGAAGTCAGTTTGGAATATGTTCATATTCAATAACTTGTCAATTTCATCAACATTATTATCAGTGTTATTGTTGTTGTTAGCATTAGTGGTATTATTGGAAGTGTTATTGGCATTTATATTGGATCCTACAAGCGCATCGAAACTGTTGAAAACAGGAATGGCACCATTATCAAATCCCCAAGGTTGTTCGTTTTGTGAAACAAAACTGTGTAAGCTTGGTTGCAGTTTGGCAATGTCTTGAGAACTGCCATGATTTTGTTGACTCAATCCTGCAAAAATGTTGGTATTATCTGTCAGTATCATTTTATCATTCCGTTTGGTATACTTTCTCTTTTTGTCTCCATTGATTGGTCTTAAAACACCATGTAATTTATAAAATAATCCGCATGCATTACAAAGCAAGTCACCATTGTTGGCTTTACGCCAAAGTGGGGTAGTTCGCGTTTGGCAATTTGTACACTGTAATACTTTTTTGGGTTGACCAGATTGCAGCACTGGAGCCAGTGATTGTGGTTGTGGTTGTGATGGCGGCTGTGATTGTTGTTGCAGTTGTTGTTGTTTCAAAGTTGATTCTAGTGATGAAATGTATGACGAAAGAAAGTTAGTGTTATTTTTGTTATTATTATTGTTGTTGTTA
>OBUW01000846.1_pt1 | contig 10708 bp, 11 predicted proteins | sample 1475761 | NCBI WGS metagenome assembly OBUW01 (sample SAMEA2579908, study PRJEB22360) | human gut metagenome | biome: human gut; feature: human-associated habitat; material: faeces | place: Denmark | collected 2008/2010
TTCTATACCATAGCTTCTTTTTATATATATTTCAAATTATATTTATATTCAATTATATATTAAACATTAGTTTGTTTATAAGAAAATTAAATTGCAAGTGTAGTGTTTTCACCCGATTTAGCTTTATCTTCTTTAAATGCTAGTTTTAATAATATAGGTGCAATAATAGTTGTTATTATTACTACTATTAATATAGGAGCAAAAATTACATTTGATATAATTCCTAATTTTACACCTTTATTTGCTACAATAAGAGCAACTTCTCCTCTTGAAACCATACCTGCTCCGATTTGAAGTGATTCCTTATTTGAAAACTTAAACATCTTAGCTCCTAATGCACATCCCCATAATTTTGAGATTATCGCTACTATAGATAATACAATAGCAAATGCTACTATTATCATGCTCATTTTAGGTAAAACTAATTTAAGTCCTATACTTGCGAAGAATATTGGTGATAAAAATGCATAAGATAAATCATCTACAGCAAACATGATTTTCTCTTTTTTAAGACCAACAGCTGATATAATAAGTCCTGTTACAAAAGCCCCTGTTATATCTGCAACACCGAAATACTCTTCAGATATATACGCTAGTAATAAGCATAATCCTATTACTGCTATTACTTGTCTTTTGAAATTTTCTTTATCCATAAACCAATTTTTTAATATTTTGTAAAGTACAAATGATACTACTGCCATAACTACGAAGTATAATACTATTTTTAATAATATAACACTGACTTGTACAGAAGTATCTGCAAAACTTGAAACTACAGATAATGCTATTATTCCTAATATATCATCAATTATAGCTGCACCTAATAATGCATTTCCTACGTTTGAATTTAATTTCCCCATTTCTCTAAGTGTTTCAACAGTTATACTAACTGATGTAGCTGTTAAAATTACACCTACGAATACACTTTCTAGGAATAAATTGCTATCTCCCATAACATCTTGCATTCCAAATTTACCAAATAAATAAGTTGTTCCTAAACCTAGTGCAAAAGGAATTAATACACCTAAAATAGCGATTGTAAAGCATGCTTTTCCTTGCTTTTTAAGTGCATCTATATCAGTCTCTAATCCTGCAATAAACATTAAGAATATTACGCCGATTTCTGATAGCTGCATTATAAATTCACTTTCTACAACTAAGTTTAATACTCCTGGACCAATTATGATTCCCGCTAATAATGCCCCTACTACTTGTGGTAATTTGATTCTTCTAGATATCAACCCTAATAATTTCGTTGAAAATAAAATTAATGATATCTCAAATAAAAAATAATACGAATTCATACAATGTGACCTCTACTTTCATAATGTTTTATTTTAAATGCTTTACTTAACGTACATGCTATTATACACCTATTAAAATGATATGATAAGTAAAATTTTAAATATTTTTACAAAAAATTTCAGGAAAGCAATTTTTTTGGTAATAAAGGAAGGATTTTTCCTATTTTTATAGCACACAAAAAGGATAGATTTTTCAATCCATCCTTTTATATCTAATCAATATTCTATATATTATTTTTTGTGAGCTGCAACTATAGCACCGTATGCTATAGAATATAGTTTTGATTCATGTGTATCTGATCTTGATACAAGTACTATCGGAGCCTTTGCACCCATTATTATGCCAGCAGATTTTGCCCCTGCTGCATATGTAAATGCCTTTCCGATTCCATTTCCAACTTCTATTGTAGGCATAAGAATTATATCTACATCACCGCCTACTTCAGTTTTAAACCCTTTTACTTCGCAAGCTTCTTTTGATACTGCTAAGTCAAATGCCAAAGGCCCTTCAACGATTACATTTTCTCCAAATTCTCCATTTTTACAAGCATCTTCTAATTCTTTAGCATCTACTGTAGCTTGCATTTTAGGATTGACTTTTTCTTTTGCTGCTAATGCACAAACCTTAATAGTTTCAAGCCCCAGAGGTTCTGTTGCTTTTATAGCATTTTTTAATATTTTTACCTTTTGTTCATAATTAGGAGCTATATTCATTCCTCCATCTGTTGTAACTAATAATTTTGGATAAAAATCAGCTTCATAAACCATAACATGGCTAAGTAAACTATCTGTTCTAAGTCCCCATTCTTTATTTAAAACTGCTTTTAAGATTACAGATGTATCTAAAAGACCTTTCATAACAAAGTCTGCTTCTTTTGATGAAACTAATTTTACAGCAACTTCAGCACATTCTTCTATAGTCTCTTTATCTATTATTTTTATTCCATTTAAATCAAAATTTATTTCATCGCTTATTTTTCTTATTTTATCTTCTTGACCTACTAAAATAGGCGTTATTATATTCATTTCAGTAGCACTTTTTATAGCTAAAAGGACTTCTTCATCATGTGCTGCTGCAACAGATAATACTACTTTTTCGCTTCCTTTTAAAACATCTAACATTTGATCTAATTTCTTAATCATATAATCTTCTCCTTACTGGTATCTGGATTTCTGAGACCATCTCACTTTTAAATGTTATTAAGCTCGGGTCTACTAATTGTATCTCAATTGAATCATCTATTATTTCATAATTATTTTCACTAATATACTTATCTAGTTTTTCATAATATTTTGGGGCATCTTTGTGATATCCATTATATCTAATAGATAAATACTTAGCCTTTGGAAATACCTTAATTAAATTCTTTTCATATTGCCCTTCTTCAACAATTGCAAAAGCGCTATTATACTGAGTATAAACCTTTTTTTCTAAATTATGTTTAAATATTGATATTCCAACATCTCCATAAGTTAAAGATACCTTATACTCTGATACCTGTGCCAATTTCCTAACTAGTAATTCCACACCTTTATATGATATATCTTCTTTATATTCAATCGCACATCTCTGCTCAAGCTCTAATTCTCTTATTTGTTCTAAAAAATCAAGTTGTGTAGCATCTTGTATTTGAATTATTTTTTTATCTACTTTTTCTTTCATCTGTCTTAATTCACTTATTTTTTCATCTATGATATGCTTTTGATATTCCAAAGAATCTACTATGCTGCTTAAATTTAATGTATTTAGATGATACTTAATTTTATTTAAAGTAAGTCCTAATTCTTTTAAATATTGTATAGTTTCAAGACATTCAAACTGGTCTATTGAATAATATCTATATTTATTATGTTCATCAACATAACTAGGTTTAAATAAATCAATCTCATCATAATATCTAAGCGTTTTTTTATTTATATTGAATAATTTTGATATTTCCCCAATTGTAAAAAACTCTTTCATTTATTACACGCCCCTAAAATTTATAAATTAATCTTCTTTGTAAATTCTAGCTTCTTCTTCTCCTTTTAAGACTCTAAGTCCTCCAAATGCAAGAGCTTCTAATTCATTTTCCCCAGGTAGTATTTCTACATGAGCAATAAATTTAACTCTGTTTTTTATGCTCTCTGTCATATATTTAGAATAAGCTATTCCTCCTGTTATAATTATAGCATCAACATCACCGTTTACAACAGTTGCCAATTCTCCTATTGATTTTGCAATTTGAAGTGCCATAGCATCGTATATTAATTTTGCATATTCGTCTCCATTTTTTATTTTTTCTTCAACTTCTCTAGCATCGAAAGTATTCATATATGAATATAATCCGCCTTCTCCTCTAACTTTTTTCTTCATTTCCTTGTGAGTATATTTTCCGCTATAACAAGCATCTATAACTCTTGTTACAGGAAGTCGTCCTGCACGGCTTGGTGAAAATGGACCATCTTCATCAGATACGAAATCCACCATACGACCTTTTTCATGCACATTTAAACTAATTCCTCCACCTAAATGTGCAACTATTAAATTTAAATCTTTATATTCTTTATTGTTCATTTTTGCATATTTTATAGCCATCGCTCTAGTATTTAAAGCATGAGTCAAACAATGCCTATCCATTCCTTTAAGTCCTGAAGGACGAGCTATATCGATACATTCATCGACACAAACTGGGTCGTATATATATGAATTTACTCCAATTTCATTTGCTAGTGAATATGATATAACTGCACCTAAATTAGATGCGTGGTCTAAAGTTGGATTAGTTCTAAGTCTTTCTATCATAGCGTCATTTATCTTATATGCACCACTTTTTACTGGTGGAAGTCCTCCACATCTTCCGACTATTGTGTCCATAGTTTTTAAATCTATATTATTTTCATGTAGTACTTTTTGTATCTGCTCTTTTCTCATTTCATATTGATCTAGTATATTGTTGAATTTCGAAATTTCATCTGCATTATGCTCTATTCCTTTTACTAGTATTGGATTTTCATCTTCATACACAGCAAATTTTGTGGATGTAGATCCTGGATTTATTACTAAAACTCTATAAGACATATAAATTCCTCCTAAATATTATAGAGATAAAAAGCCATTACAAGAATTACTCATAACAGCTCTTTATCATAACTAAATTTTTATTTAATATACAAACTTTAATATTTACTTACACAATCAAATTAACTTACTAATTCCATACCTTCATGTAAAGCTCTTATATTTATATCAATAAATTTCTCTTTTACGTTATCTCTTATAATTTGTTCCCAATCTATATCTTCTAAATGCATACCTTTTATAACAGTTCCAAGTAAAATTATATTCATAACTTTTGCATTTCCAAGTTCAGTTGCTTTATCAGCTGCATTTATAACTTTTGCATTTAGTTCTTTTAGTTTTTTATCAACTTCTTCTACTTTGTATTCAGCTTTTCCTGTTATAGTTGCAACAGATTCCATTTTATAGTTGTTAGCTACTATTGTTCCACCTTCTTTAAGATATTTTAAATATCTAAGTGCTTCGACTTTTTCGAATGAAACTATCATATCTGCCCCACCGATTTCTATAACTGGAGAATAAACTTGGTCTTTTGAATATCTAACTTGAGATGAAACAGAGCCTCCTCTTTGACTCATTCCGTGTATTTCACTCATTTTCACATCATATCCTGCTTCCATTAAGCCTATTGTTAATAATTTACTAGCCAAGATAGTACCTTGACCACCTACACCTACTAACATTATACTTTTGGTCATTTTATTTTTCCTCCTTTACTATAGCGTTCTTTGGACAAACTTGTAAGCAAACTTCACAACCTAAACATTGATTTCTATCTATTGAAGCCTTCTTAGCTTCTTTATCAACTGATATTGCTGGACATCCTGTTTTTGTACATTTTTTACATCCAACACATTTTTCTTCATCTACAACACATTTTTCTGTAAATACTCTACCGAATTCATCTATATCTGCTTGCGAGAATCTCTTAAGAGCACATGGCCATCTAGTTATAATAACTGATGCTTCATCTAAACCAATTGCCCAATCTAGAGCATCATTAACTTCGTCTAATTTATTTGGATTTATAACTCTTATATTTTTAGCTCCTAAAGCTTTTACAACTTGTTCAATATTTATTGATGTTGTATCTTCACCTTGTAGCGTAAATCCTGAACCTGGATTTTCTTGGTGTCCTGTCATTCCTGTAATTCTGTTGTCTAATATTATTGAAATTGAATTACCTTTATTGTATATAACATCGATTAAACTATTTATTCCTGTATGGAAGAAAGTTGAATCTCCTAACACACCAACTACTCTCTTTTCATTTCCGTCAACCATATTAAGAACTTTTTGACATCCATGTGCTGAACTTAAACTTGCGCCCATACAGACAACAAAGTCCATTGCATTATATGGTGGAGCAAATCCTAGTGTATAACATCCTATATCCCCTGCTACTACTATGTCTTTTCTCTTTCCTAATTCATAAAATAATCCTCTATGTGGACATCCTGCACAGAATGTAGGAGGTCTTGGTATAATTAATTCAGGTTCAACATCTTCATGTTTGAAATTGTCTTTGAATATGCTCTTTCTAATTACATCTGGTGTCATTTCTCCATATGCCGGAAGTACATCTTTTCCTATACAATCTACTCCTAATGATTTAACATGATCTTCTATAAATTTATCGTTTTCCTCTACTATATAGATTATTTCTACTTTTGTAGCAAACTCTTTTATTTTTTCATCTGGCATTGGATTTGTAAATCCTAATTTTAGATATGAAGCATCTTTTCCAAACACTTCTTTTGCAAAGTTAAAGCACATTCCTGAAGATATAACCCCAACTTTTGCTCCTTCATTTATTTCCATGTAATTTAATTCTGTTTCATTAGAGAATTTGTATAATTTCTTTTCTCTTTCTTCAACATCTATTCTCAACAATCTAGCATTTGCTGGTACTGTAACTCTTTTAACTTCTTTTGTATAAGGTTTTATACCTACTTCATTTCTTTCTTCACATTCAACAAGTCCTTTTGAATGGCAAAGTCTTGTAGTAAGTCTCATCATTACTAAAGTGTTGTATTTTTCACTTATTTCATAAGCCATTTTCATCATATCTTTTGCTTCTTGGCTTGTTGCTGGTTCTAATAGTGGTACTTTTGCTGATTTTGCGTAATTTCTATTGTCTTGTTCATTTTGAGATGAGTGCATTCCTGGTTCGTCTGCAGTTATTACCACAAATCCTCCATTTATACCAGTGTATGCAACTGTAAATAATGGGTCTGCTGCTACATTAAGTCCGACGTGTTTCATAGATGCTACAGTTCTAGCCCCTGCGAATGCGCCACCTGCTGCTGATTCTAAAGCAACCTTTTCATTTGGTGCCCATTCTGCTACGATATCATTTTTATATAAAGCTATATTTTCTAGTATTTCCGTACTTGGTGTTCCAGGATATGCAGATGCATATTTAACACCTGCTTCATAAGCTCCACGAGCTATGGCTTCATTACCTGTCATTAATTGTTTCATAACTAAATCCCCCTTAAATCATATATTTTTAAATGTAGATATTTTAAAATAATATAATTAATCTAATTATGCTTCTCTTTAATAAAAGCATATAACATTCCAGTTATTGGAATGTCAACAGGATTTTAGTATTTTTTCTTATTATTTTATATAAATTTAATTATTTTCTTATATACAAAACTTTTTATATTGTAAATTTTTATTTAAAAATATATTTGCTCAGAAAAAAAAGATGCTATTATTTCGGAAATTTTATATAATTTCTCTCAATAATAACATCTTTGCATTTTTATATATTGTTTATTTTTAGATTCTATCTAATACTTCTTTTATTATAGCTGGAGCCTTTTTACATTTAGATTCTTCCACTGCGCATACGGCAAATCTAAGGCCCATTTTTAGAGGTACTAGATAAAGATTTTCCTTCGCCAATTCTTCACAAGCTTTCATCGGATTATCACATGGTATGCTTGTAAAGAAACCATCTCTATATGGTAAAATTTCAAGACCACATTCTTTAGCACCTTCAACAAATGCGTTTGCTCTTACTAAAAGCATGTCTTTATATGAATTCTTTTCTTTTTCATACTCTTCATATTTTTTATCATCTGCAACTATTTCAGATAACACAGCCATAGCACCTCTGTTGCAGTTTGACCAGTTTGCTCTGCATGAATGCATTAGAGAATAGTAAAATTCTTCTGCTATATCTTCATCAGATGATATTCCTATTGCAGCTCCCATTCTCATTCCATAAGCTGTAAATCCTTTTGACATACTAAATGCCACTATTGTAAGTATATTGCTTGGTAAATTTCCAAATTTCTTAAAGAACTTTCTGCTCGCATCGTCATCTCTAACAAAATCTATATAAGCTACATCAACTAAAAATACTATTTTCTTATCTTTGTCTTTAGCTGCTTCTTTTGCCAAATCTAAAACTTTATCCCAATCTTCATCGCTTAAACTATATCCAGTTGGGTTATTCCCTGGTGAGTTTATTATAGTAAATATTCTTCCCTGTCTATTTAATATTTCTGTAAATTTTTTGCTATATGAATCTATATTGAAATTACCAGATTCATCGAATAAAGCATAATTTTCTACTCCTCTTTTTGTTTCTTCTCCTATTATTCCATATGGAGACCAATACCAGTCAGAAACTAAAACAACGTCATTTTCATTAGTATAGTTGTACATTGCTAATTTTATAGCCCCACTTCCACCTGGTGAAGCCACAACTCTAATATATCCCTCTGGATCATTACCTTTAAAACAAACCTTTTTAACAGCTTCTTGATATGCTGGTTGACCACCAATTGATGCATATGCTGAAATTTCTTCATTTGGTAAGTTTTTAAGTTGATCATATACTGTCTTCATTGCAATTAATTTGCCATTATCGTCCATCAAAGCCCCAATAGTTGCATTAATAACTTTATCTTTCCCTAGTTCTTTTTCTGCTGCTTGCGCTCTTTCAGACAAGCTAAATATTATGTCATTTTCCTTTGGCCATTTTGCATGTTCTGCCACCATACTCATATTAATCCCCCCTACTTTTATAATTTTAATATCTTACCTATATAATAATAAGTTCCAGTTATGGGAATGTCAACCACTAATATTTTATATTTTATGAAAATTGGCAAAATTAAAACTTCCATTTATTGTTTATTTCTGTGCAAAATTTATATATAATTTACTTATAAGTAATTAATTTTTAAGGGGTGATAAAAATGGGTGCAGGATGTTCAATGGAAAAAGGAATTCACGAAGACGTACTTTACAAACAAATAAAAGAAGTGAATTATTCTGATAGCGATTTATTAAAATTAATATCTGATAGAGAAAAAAAAGGTGTCGTTAATGACTTTGTTTATAAAGCTTATGTAAGACTTGCTAAGGAAAGAGGACTAAGATAAATTTTTGAATGTAAAATGGATTCTATATAGTAGATAGTAAAAAAGCATCTATCTCTAGAATCCATTTTTATTTCACTAAATTTATATAATTATCTCCTTCAGTCTTTTGTACTCTTTGACCATTACCATTATATAAATTACTTTGAGTAATAACCTTTGTTCCTTCTGTTTGAATATAATGAAACACCATGATATATTTATATGATCCTTTTCTAAATAAAACTTTAACCCAATATGGATTGCCTACTCAAAAAAATTTTAGATATAATTATTTACTATATTTTTTTATTATTTTAATTGCAATTTGATTATTATAATCAAAATCTAATATTGATTTCGCAAAATCAATAAGTTCTTTGTTATTAAATGGAGATGTTGGACATTCACCAAATAATTCAATCGCCCAAATTTTAATTTTTATATATTCGGGGAAAAGTTTAACTGTCCTTTTTACATGCCAATGAATAATAGAATAACTATCATCAATAAATAGATCCATAAACATTAAAATTTCACATAAAGTCATATGTTTATCTGGTGTTTCATTTCTATAAATTGCATACATTAAATAACAATAATATTCTTTTGTATTTAATCTTGGGAAAATATCTATAATTCTATTAATACTGTATTCTCCTCCTACATTCTCAAATAAATCATATGCTTTGGAATAAAAACCTTTTTTAATTAAATGTGAATTTTTTATCTTTTTACCCATGCATTTCCCACCTTAAAAATTTTATTTACAACATTTCCAGTTACTGTAATAATTTCTTTTTTATATTTATAATTAATTTCTACAGATCCGCTTTTTTTCAAAGTCCATTTTCCATTTTTAATAGCCTTATAAACTAAATTTTTAACATTTGTATTACTAGGATTTTTTAATACTCTGTTCCATAAATGTTTAGGCACATTTATATGATTATTAATTTTAAATTTACTAATAGTACCAACCCTTTTATAAGAACCTTTAAGTAAACCAGCTAAACTTGCACTTAACCAAGACCATGATTTTGCAATATAAGGTCCAACAAAATAACCTATTGCGGCAATTGATGCTCCTGATAAAGCAGCAACTCCTGCGATGAATACTGATTTAATATTTCCTTTAAGCCCTAATTTATTTGCTAGCCACTTGCCTAAATAATATCCACCTACAGCTCCTATTACTGCACCTATTACAGCTCCTACTATATTCGTAGCAATATGCCCACTTGGATCAACATAATTAATTGGATTATTAGCACAATAAACATATAAATGTAGTGTTTCTGGTTTGTCTTTTTCACCTCTATAAGTATCTTGTGTAATAAATCTAGCATCTTCTGGGTTATAATATCTAGCATTTAGATAATATAATGATGTATTTTCATCATAGATACCGCCAGTATAAGCTATTTCATTATAGAAATCTGTATCTCCAATTTCTTCTGTTTCTCCAAAATCAGAATACTTATAACTTATTTTAGCATTTTTATTATTATCAATAATATTTGTTGTACTACCTTTTATATCTTTGTTGTAGACATAATATTCAAGTCCTACAAAGTTATGACTTGTCTTATCTCCTCCACCATTAGTTATATATAACACATTACTTCCTTGATAATAATAATTTATAGTGTTGTTGTTTCGTTATTTTTGTCTCTGTATAAGTATCAAGTCTATTATCAATATCATAAGTCATTTCTTTAGTAATATTTTTAATACTATCTACTTCTTTTATATTATTTCCGTTTCCATCATAAATCTAAGAATTATATTTGGGAACAAATTTTATTACAAAATATAATTTTGTTTCCAAATACTATATTCGTTATAAAAATTAAAAAATTTATTTCTTAGTTATTACCTTTATTATAATTGATACAATATTTTTATAGATTTTTCTTTTTTATTTATTATTTCCTATTAATGTTATTTAATAAATTTTT
>OBUW01000847.1_pt1 | contig 10648 bp, 3 predicted proteins | sample 1475761 | NCBI WGS metagenome assembly OBUW01 (sample SAMEA2579908, study PRJEB22360) | human gut metagenome | biome: human gut; feature: human-associated habitat; material: faeces | place: Denmark | collected 2008/2010
TTGTTGTTGTTGTTGAGTACCATTGTTATATTTCATTAATAATCTTGGTGATGCATAAGGAATGATTTTATCAGGTATTATAACTGATAATTTCAGTTCACCAATTTTAACTAATGATGATAAAATCATTTTTTTCTTTTTACCAAATATTTCTGTAGGTATTTTGTTGCTAATAATATTTTTTTCCAATTCACTTGAAAGTGGTTTAAAATGTTGTTCCAACCTAATATTATTGGTGGTAGTATGTTCTGTGTTATTGATGATTAAACTTTTATTTTTCACTTCTTGAGGACTTAATTCCATATGTAACAATTTTTCATCAATTTCTTTTTCAACATCAAGATTTTTCAATTTAATATCTTTCCAAGTAAGTTTATGTAAATACTGTTGCATAAATTTGCCACCAATTCCATTAACAGGATATCCACCAATTTGAAATCGTTTACAATATTGTACTTGCTCTTTTAAATCAGGAATAAATCGAAGGAAATACTGAGAACTTTTCGAAATGACATATTCTGCTGCTGCATTATTATTATTATCAGTATTATTAATTTCATCATGAGATATAGGTTCAGTAGAATTTAATCTATCAATGAATTTTGCTTCTATAGTATAAGAAATACTCAAATCATCAAAACTATAATCTTTAGTCAACATTGGTGTCCCTCTAACATTTAAAAATCCATATCCTAATGCTTTATTGAGTTGTATTGCTTCACCACGATTATAAAAACATGTTCGATCTATCCCCATTGATGGTGGTGGTAATAAATGGGGTAATAATGAATTTATACAAGCATTATCTAATAATCTATGAGGGAATTTAAAAGTGAAAAATTTCTTATACTTTATATTGGGTTGTAATAATCGATCAGTAGGTAAACCAATGACTGAACCATCCGAAGTATCATGAGAAAATGGTTCATATTGAATCCCAGCACTATTAGGAACTTGAACATATCCATAAGAAGCATTTAAATCATACATTTTTAAAAATTTCTTCATTAATATTTTCAGAAATTTATGGGTTAACCCCATGGCATGAGGATTTCTTTCCACAGATTTTATTGTTCCTTCTAAAGAAACAGTAAATAATCCAAATTCAATTGGTTCATGAGAATTATTAATCACAGTTATATAACCATTGACAAAATCTCCACTAGTATATTCTTTTAATCTTGTTTCTAAATCATTATTGACATTGGGTTGAGGGATTTGTTTTGTGACATAGATTTGTATATCTATGGGGGAATGAGGTAGTTTATGTAATTTATCAATATTATCTAATGGTGAATGACCATAGGTATCATCTTGAGTCACTTCAATATTTTGATTATGTACATTGGCATTAACACTTGATCCAACCGGCAGCAAAGTGTTATTAGTGTTATTATGGGGATCATTATTATGTTCTTCAAATAAATATTCATCATTATTCATTTCATCTCGTTCTTGAGCTAATCCATATTCATTTAATCTTTGAATAGCTTCATCTATAGTATGATCTCTTGAACTCGAAGGTGATAACGTAGGTGCAGAACGAGCAGGAGGAGGAGGAAGAGGAGGAGGAGTCGGTGATGAATTTGTCACATCTCCATACCCTGGTGGTAAACTGGATAAATCTTCTTGAAATTGACGATCATCTCGTTTAAGTATACTTTGAAACATTTGAAATGATGGTAAAACATCGAAATATTCTGTTTGTGAATGACTAGAAACTGTAGAAAGTTCAGCTATGGGGGTTGTAGTAGTAGAAGAACCCCCCAATATATTTATTTGTCGTTGTTGTTCAGCTGATGGTTTATAAGGAACATTCTTTTTTTTAGTAGACGCTTTTGACGATCTTGCCTTAGAATTGGAATTGGAATTGGAATTGGAAAGTGTGGGTACTCTTGATGCTGAAGAAACAGGGGTTAATGATATTGGAGATGATACTTGAGATATTGATTCATTATAAGATGGTGGGTTCTCTGAAGGGTTTCTTTTGAAAGCTTTATTAGATGATGACTCTTTTATGTTTGTTAAATTAGGTAAATGCATAATTTGATATAAACAAAGTAGAGAGTGTATTACTTAAGGGGGGGGGGAAACTCCACACTTTTATCTTTATCTTGAAATTTGAAAGAGTTTATAATTTCCTTTGAAAGAATTAATCGCATCTTCGAAAATCATTAAAACTCTAAAAAAAAAAAATACAAAAACGACAAACGACAATGGAATTGGTATATATATATGGCGCTCTCTCTTTGTTCGCAAATATACTTAATAGGGCGGGATCAACTACTACATTTGGAAATTCAATTTTAAACGGCATCAAAATATTGCCATACATAAAGACATCAAGTAGTTTAATGTCAATTCCTATAATGAGTTAAGAAAGATGTTCTATATACTAAACATAGTAGTTACTACAATCTCATGCCCGTATAAGAATAGAAGCTATAATACGGCAATAATATAATGAGAGGTTGGATTCTATACATAAAAACAAGTACAACAACATGATAAAAACAGCCTGATTGGAATTAATACCCGTGATTTCTTTTATAATGGTTGGAGAAAAATACTAGTACTGGGAAAAAATCTTCAAAAATCTTTTTGAAAGTTAGTATTCTATTATGAATAATTTGAAACCATATATGTTATATATATATATATTTCTTGAAAATCAGACTGACATGCAAATCGAATTTTAGTGAAGTTCTTTTCATAGTCTTTTTTTTTTTTGGAAAAACTCAATGGAAAGATGAAATTGGTATAGTATCATCACAATAAATATATATATATATATATAATATGAAACAAAATTGTATCACATACTCTTAAATCATCTTCTCTCTCCCACCCCCCCCTTCAGGCTTAATTCATATCCTTATTAACAAAACAATCCTTAAGGCAATTTGCAAAAGAAAGGAATGAATGTACTAGAATAAATTTTTTGTAAGCAAAAATTTTTTTTTTTCTTTTCTTTTTCCACTCCTCTTCCACCAAAATGTTTTGAAAGGAATAAAAATTGGGCCTATTTACACGAATCATCGGGGGGTTCCAATTGAATTGAACCAAAGACAACGATGACACTCAAAACAATATGCAGAAACAGAAAGAGTTGAAGTAGTCACAGGGTAAAGAAAAGTGAAATAATTAGATCAGGTCTATGGCATCCTTATTTTTTTATTCTTGTTGGGGTCAGTCAGTAAATTATTACTTAGATTCTTCAAATAATGAATGTATTTTAAACAGAATATTCTATTGCAAGAGACACACTATTTACATAATAAACATAAACATATAAAAAAATGATTTTCTATGCTATATCAGGAACCACGGCCGGTCAAGGCCTGATTTATCATCAATATTTAGGAATTAACAGTCCCTAAACAACAGTAGACCGTCGTGAAAAAATGTGGTATAATCATCATAAACATAGAAAAAACCACTTAATTATGTCTCCTTAAAACCAAACATATATATATATATACGAAAAACAACTAGAATCGGTTTTTATTGGAAATCTTCAATATAAATCATCTTTTTCTATTTTTTTTTTAAAAAAAAAACAATTTAAAAAATCAGACAATATACTTTATATATCTTCATTAATTCAGACATATGCTTGTCAAAAAAAATTGTGAGGATAATTTCATCATATTTTAAAAATTTTGTTTTTTTTTTTTTTTATTTCATTTCATTTCAAATAATGACTATTGAAGACCCACTAAAATCCTGATTTATAAATCTATTGTCTTCCCCCTTTATTAGTTTAGTTAGTATAACAATTTCAATTTGGAAAAAAATAAAACAACAATAAAATTGACTTAGATCAGAAATGCATGAATGGTAATTAAATAAAAGTTTGTCATCAACGGGAAACCCGAGGTTCTGACTCGTCATCTAGTAAAATCATCACATCTAATTTTTCACATATATATATATATTCATATAAATATATATATAGATATTTGGGGGGAATCCCATATATGAAATACATACACTTTAAATGTAAGTTAGTACATTATTCCCCTAATAAATATTATTCATTCAATTATTGGATTAGTTTATTTGTATAAATCAGTTACAGTGGGTTTCTGAGGCCCACCTAAAATGCATTGTCACTCATAAAATATATATTCAGTGCCCAGTGCGATAATTCATCCTAATCAATAAAAGGAAACTATCCCCCAAGAAATATTATATGTATTATATGTTATTGACATACACTTGAATCGAAATGTTAGTAAATATACTTCTTCAAATAGTTAATTGGGTTATTTCTCTCTCTATCTCTTTTATTTATTTATTGTTTAATCAAATATTTTTTTTTAGAAAAAAATCAGGAGCGTATTGGTGCAAAAACTTTATCAATCATTAGATTTCAGCCAGTAATTCCAGCTTTGTTTTTGTTAAATCATCATTGAAAACATAAAAAAAAATTTTTTTTGAACAACAACAGCAAGAGAGAAAGAAGGAAAGAAAAAAAGTATAATATTGATGAACATACATTATCTGGTATTAAAGTTAGTAAAAATATATTCTCCGTATTTCCATAACATTGAAATTAAACAAGTATAAGAAGAAAAGAAATTTGTCAGAAAGCCATGCATAAAATAATTTTCTGATCATTCCCGATTAAAAGTCACAGACTCTAGTTTAAATGATTATTCGTATTCATCCTCAATTTCTTCTCTTTTGAATATAATCTCAATGTTTCAATTGCTAAGAATTAATTTAAAACATACAATTATATATATATATATATATGTGTGTGTGTGTGTGTGTGGTATAAATTGATTAAAGAAGAAAGAAAAGAAGTTAGACATGAAAGAGTTGAAAAAATTTTTTATGTAATTTATACTTGACGAATGGAAAGGAGAGAAGAAGAAGAAGAAGAAAATTTTTCCTCTGCCTCTATTATTGATGTGCGTGTACAAATTACAAAAATTTAACTTTTATGCTGGGTAAGAATTCGCATTTCTTTTAGTTAGGGCTATTAGATCTAATAACTATACATACTATTTGGGCTGATTAAACTGATTATTACTATTATTATTATTATTATTATTATTAAATTGTTGTCCTTGGGTTGGTGGCATAAAATTGGGAGGTGGCACCATTCCAAATCCAGGTGGAGGAATTTGAACTCCTGGTGGTAAGGCAAATGGCATTGGTGGTGGTGGTGGTGGTATAACACCAACTGGGAACATTCCTGGTTGGATAGTATTAGGAACAATTTTTTGTTTTTTAGCATCAGGTTCTCCTGAATGATGAGGATCATTATTATCATCAGCCGTCATTTCTGCTGCTGTACGTTTACTTGGATCTTTTATGTTAAGTTCTTTTTCTTTTGACGATACATATTCTTTTAATTTCTCTTCTAAATCCTTATTGGGAATAACTGAATCAAGAAACACATCAGCTTTACCACAATTAGGACAATGAAAGTCATTATCAATTAAAACTCTTTCTAGTTCAGGTTGATTATAATTGAAATTCTTCAAGTTTTGTAGTTTGGAACTATCAGTACAACATGGTGTCATGACAATTGGTGATGTTAAAACCGCTTTAGTATTGGCCAATGGATCCAAAAATTCCCATTTATTATCCTTTTCAATTTCCGCAACTAATTTCAGTTCGTATTCTCTCTTTGATTTTAAAGCAGCATTTTGCAATTTTTCTTGATAATTTTGCCATGTTTTGGAATCAGCCATGGCAATGGCATAATCACCATCATCAGTAATTAATATCACATTACCTTCACTATCAACAACATCACCATTATCATTTGTAGTTAATGTATTTGCTTTACTTTCGACTTCTTCTCTGGAAATGGTTTTCAAATAAGATTTCGGAATACCAGTTGTTCTCATAATTTTTTTACCTTCAAAATTTGGATCATTGTTTGTAGGACAATTCTTAATCCAATGATCCTTTTTCCCACATCTATAACAAATATAACCTGGAGGTGGATGATCATCTTGTTTATTCGCCGTACTTGATGCTGTGGGTTTATTGAACACCATTTTATGATGAGCTAAATCTTCTTGTGTTTGTTCCCAAGCATTCGATTGGTTTTGAAACATCAATTTAATTCTATCTTCTTCAGTGGCATTCTCATCCAATTGCTGTTGTTGTTGTTGTTGTTGTTGTTGTTGTTGTTGTTGTTGTTGAAGTTGTGCTGACACTAAAGGATTTGAATTTGAATTATGTCCAACAGTCGAAGTAATTGCCTTTCGATTTATTCTTGGTTTACCAGTTATATATCTCAGAGCATTATTATATTTACCCAGTTTGACAAATGCTGGAGATCTTTTAGCTAATACATAACTCGATCGAGGTATTACATCTTGATCCAATTCATATTCTTGATCGGGTTGTTCAGAATGATATAATCTCAAATTGAAATCTTGACCTGAACCCAATTGGTTTTGTAAAATGATCTCTTTTTTCAAATCAAATACACTTATGGAGGTTCCATCAAAATGTATAACACTTTTATTCTTCTGATGCAAAAATTTATAATATACTACAGAGGACATGACGGTTAAGAAGGGTTCTATTGGATTGGATAGGGTGTTAGAATAAGGTCAGCTTGATAGTTGATAGTTGATAGCTGGTAGTTGTTGTTGGTGGTGGTGGTGGGCTGTTCTTGTTTTGTAAGAAACTTTCTCCATCAATGTCAAATAGTAAAGAAAAAAAATTTTCAAATGGTTTGCCAAAATCATAAAAGCAAAACAACATTGGAATTGAATAAGGAAAAAGAAAAAAAAAAAAAAGCAAAGACTCCTTTATTCACAAATCTATTCAATCTTCATCGATCATTCATTAGTTTGTTTTTGTTATTAAAAAGATTGAATTAAGTTAGGTGATATCATGGATGTATCTTATTCATTTACACCTTTGACGGGATATAAAGATAGTTTGGTCAATCAACATGTAAAATTACCTTTAAATTATCCAACCATCGACAATCACAACCCTAAGAAATCTACAACTCCCAACAATGAATTCCATAAGAAAATAGCTACTACAGGTAAGATCATCAATTTACCTAAACAATCAATTGTCCCGGCAGTTTCAATCTCCGTTTACAATGATATGAAAACCATTGTTTTAACACCAATGGAATTTCAACTGAGTAGTATTGGTTTCCAATTTCAAAATTTAATTATAGATTTACCTCATTCAATCATTTCAACCAATTGTATTACATTTTATTATCATCAAGATCATATTTTGATTGATTTAATTGATCAAAATTATTTGTTTATTACGTTAAAAATTGCCATTGATAGATTCATTTTAGGTGGTCAACAACTCACTTTAGATAATTTTGAAGAATGGGGGTATATTTCTGTTCCTTATTCATTTGAACTAAGATCTTCACCATTTTTGTTGAAATGTTTGGATAATTTGAATTTAATTGTTTCTTTGAAAGATGGAGGATTGCTACATTTCAAAAGAGATGAGGAATTGGGTGAAATTAATGTGTTTAATTTCCAAGAACAAGGTACATTAATACCATTTTTAGGTTTTTTCGGTAGTGGGAAACAGAAAGATGTTGTTTTAGATGGGGTTTCGTCTAATTCAATTGTTGATGCTTTACAGATTGGTGGTAGTGGTGTGGTGATTACTTTATCTGTCAACAAAGTGTTGAAACTTTGGAATCTTGATGGTCACCAGAACTTGTCTTCATTGACAATTGCTTCAGATGACGATACATGGTTACCCACTATTCCTAGCAAGTATTTAAAATCCTATGATCAAGAAGATGGGAAAACTATTATAACATTGTTTATTAATACCAAATCAGGAGATTCATCAAAGAGTATGTTTGTATTCAAATCATTTGAATTAGAAAGTTCAAATTTGCATGATTTGTCAGATCTTTCTTTCCAACCAGAACTCCCTAATTCATTATTGTTTTCCTCTGATGTGTTTTATCATGAATCCAATTTCCAAAACACTATTTGGTTTATTCAAGATTATGAAGTTGTAGGATTCGGAACATCTCAGCTCAAATACTATATTTTATGGAAATCCAATACATCTTCAATTTTGGTGGAATATACTATAAACCCAGTTAATGGTGCAATTTTATCAATTGAAATTTCCCATCCTAATGGGTTTGAAATTGACGAAAATATATCTGCTTATCATGACGCTGAATATTATATGGATAGAATATTTGATTCTGGGAATTACGACTCGTTAATTGTTTTGACATCAATTAAAATATTAAGTCAACATTGGGAAATAGATAATGACATGGTGGTGACATCTCAGTCAATTCGACAATTGGCTATAGATACAATCAATTCAAAAGCAGAATCAGGTACCATTAAAAATTATTGGTTTAAATTGCAATCTTTATGTGAAGAATTTAAAAATTTGAGTCAAGAAACATTGTCATTGTCAGTTTTCGATAATCAAGTTTTAACTTTGAATGTTAATGGTCATGGTATATTCCGTAAATCTGCTTTTTTTGAATCTTTTGCTAATCAGAAATTGAATAGTGCTGATGGGAAATTAATGCTGATTTTCAATAAATTTGAAACTTTTATATCACGTAAAAGTTATCATAAATTGCATGAAGAATTACTTCAATTGAGAAAAATTTCGGCAAATGACATAACAAATTTATTCACAAAACACATTGAAGGAAAAATATCTACTGATGAAATACAGACAATTCTAAAAGATTTAGAACAGATTCCTGGGATTGTTGAAATAGTGAAATCGTTAATTGGTAGCTCTGGGTTTGAATTAATCGTCGATGCAAATTCCATTTCAAGTAAAGAACTCGGTGCTTTTCACAAAATATCTACCGTGATGATATTCAAGAACATTATGGAGACACATAAAACATTGTTATTAGATTTGGTGGTGTTATTTCTTACATGTGAAACCAATGATCAAATAGTTGAATTTGTCAACCAAATTCGTGCAACTTTGGTACAATATGATGTCATGGAAGTAGTTTTCACCACATGTTTGAATAAGGGAGAAGTTGAAACTAAGAATATGGGCCAAGTGCAAAATTCTATTTTTTGGTCATCAGTTGTGGCTACTCATTCTCAATTAAAACGATTAATTGAGTCATTACAGCTAAATGATGGCTATGAATATTTTTATAATAATGTCTTACCTGATGACTATTTAGTTGATGTGGTTATTGAATTGATCAACAATAAAGAGTACTTTTTTTTGCAAAAAAAATTTTTAACCAAGCTTAATCAAGAGAATAAGGTGGAGAAACTTTTGGTTGGTTTGATATATTTGTTCAATAATGATGTAAAGTTTTTTTACAAGATTTTCAATGATTATTCTAATTTCCAAAATTTTACTGAAAATAAAATTAAAAATTTGAACCAAGATGTCAACTTGCAGAAATTTATAGAGGCATTGTTATCTAACCCTTCCAAATCTCAATATTTCCATGGATTATCAAAATTGGTTCAATCGCAAATCAAAACTAATGATAACAAATCACAACAAGAAGAACATTGTTTTATTGAAATTGCATCTGATTTTGAAACTTTAGCCATTGAAAATGAATCTGACATTACCATCAGAGAAGAATTTTATTTGAATTTATTTGAATTATCCTTACCAGTTTCAAATTATGATATTACCACCAAATGTTTAAAAAATTTAACTCTTTCGACTAATTTCAAAAATTTAATGACAAAATTTATTACGAAAATAATTTTTCAACTGAAATTAGATATCATATTCCCACCAAATAATAATGATGATGATTTTTATGGACAACATTTTTCATTAATTGATTCAATAATTGTTAAAGTTGCCCAAGATTCCAATTTATCACAATCTTTACGAGTTTATCAATATTTGTATTCATGGAGATTATTTGGTTGTATGGTGGTGGTGGTCAACAACAATAAGACGCTAGAATTAGGTGATAAAAGAGGTGCAATTGAAGCTTTATATGAATTCATTACTCGATTTAGAATAGAAAATCCTACTGGTGATGTGGAAAGGAAAGTAAAATTGAAAATCCTTGAAATTTATATGATAATTTTGAATTTATTAAAAAGTTTTGAAAATAATCAAGATCAATGGTTTTTAAAGACAAATAGCTATAAAGAGACAACAACAACAACAAGAAGATCAATCGTATCTTTGAATGATTTAAAATTGGAATACTTAGAATGGTTGAAAAATTTAGATGAAGATGTATCAATGTTTACATAGGACTGATTTTAAATATAATAAGAATAATAAATTATATTATGTAACTATTTATTTAACCAATATTAGCTTTCATATTACCAGCACCTTTAGGATTTTCATCTTTCCAATCATCCCATCGTCTTTTTTCTTCTTCAGCTTCAGAATCTTCAGTATCACTATCATTATCATCTTTATTTGCTGGATTATTATCTTTAACTTCATCTTTTAACATTTTCCCATTAGCTAATTCATAATCCAAATATTCTTCAACTGTCATAGAAGGTAGTATTTGACCCGTACCAAATACTTTTTCCTTTAATTTTTGTCGTTGAGAAGTGATTGTAAATGGTTGTAAAATCTTCCCTTGTTTATTTATTAAATCAGAAACTTGATATGATATTTTTGGTATTGATTCTAATTTTGTCGTAAATCCATAATCATCGTCGTCGTCGTC
>OBUW01000854.1_pt1 | contig 10545 bp, 4 predicted proteins | sample 1475761 | NCBI WGS metagenome assembly OBUW01 (sample SAMEA2579908, study PRJEB22360) | human gut metagenome | biome: human gut; feature: human-associated habitat; material: faeces | place: Denmark | collected 2008/2010
ATATATTTAGAAATATATATATATATATATTATATTATATTTACATTGATTTAACCAAATTATCTTAATAAATCGCAACAGTGAAATGTGCACCTACCAGACTTAGTTTAGTCTGTAGAGTCTTCTCACAAGCATCAAATAAAACTGTCATTTTGTTGCTTCTACACAAAGAAAAGAAATAACCCTGAGACGATATACTTGCATTCCCATAACAAGGTACTACTTGGATTGTAGATTAATTCCAAATAGTTTGGTTTCAACGGTTTCCCATAAATTATGTTTCCTATAAGTTATGAGTATTTTTTTTTTGAGGTTTTTGACAATATGCCCTTTTTTTCTTGCACAAAATTGAAAACTAGAAATTTGACGTCAATTAATTATGCATTCAATAACAGTGATCATCATCATGCTCAAACTAGAGGTGGTCATGGGCCCATAACCAAAAGAAAAGCTTTGTTGTTCTATAACTGTCAAAATCACCGTTGTCGCGATTGTACATATATGTACTTCTTTTATGTTTGATGTGATCATAATGTAAATTTGTAGATGTGGACCCAAGGATTTTGCTCTTGAAATAAAGAATAAAAGGAAATAAGAAAAAAAAAAAAGCACTCAAACAACTGCAGTTGAAACAAAATTGGCATGAGTTCTGTTTCTTTCATTACTCTGTACATTTCTAGACTTTTTTCACTTCAATTTCTTCAAATATTAGTTGTAGTGAACAAAAAAAAAGGTAGACGCAGTTATTAAAACTTTACATATACATTACTAAGTAGTTTTCTTAATCAAAATTTATAAAATAAAGTTTATTTAAAAAAACAAAAACTTGAAACCAATCAGCAGTAGTTACAAACGTTTCAAAATTCCCCCAAAAGTGTTGTTGATTTTGTTGATATTGTGCTCATGTCTTGGTTAATGGTTAGTATATTACAATATGTATATGTAGTTTATTTTTTTCTTTTCACTTCGTCAAAAAACATAATAAAACAAGAAATTTTTTGAATTGAATTTATGCATATTGTGAGAAACAAAAATACTAATTAAACAACGAAAACGTGATCTTTCCAAGAAAGTACAAAATGTTGAAACGCAATTTGAGTACGTAGGATTGGTTTTAATTATAGTCAAGTGTTAGTTGGTTGATTGGTTAATGACAATAATTAATATTAGTTTCTCTCGGTTAGTTTGCCCCCCACTATACCAAATCTAGACTTTACAATTGTTTATCTACTACTGATTTCGGTTAGAATCAAGACATTAACGTTAGTTTTCTTTTGTGGTACCACATGTTATAGATTACTTGACTTTAGCTTTGAGTAATAATATTATCATTCTTGTCTATATATACGCCTGTACTATTATAATAAAGTATGTGATAAGTCATAACATTCCAAATTTCATTATAGGAGGAAGAAAGAAGAAGTGAAAAGTGAAGAGGGAATATTATGCAAAATGTCTAATCACCAAATTTAGACTGTACTGAAAAAAAAAAAGAAACTTTTACTAACAATTGTTCACCACCACCACCACCCCCCCAAAAAATTAAGTTTATACAGCTCTATATATATATTTATCTCTATTGTTTGTTTTGATATTTGGTCCTATCACCACAAGTTTTATCTACAAGTTTTTGAGTTGAAACATCGAGAAGGGTTTTCAAAAATGAATTAGAATCAAATGTTGATTAGAAAATGAGTTTCATAAAGAGTTTATAATGCCAGTCTTCGTATATGTGGCAATTTAACTGAATCTGGAATAGTAAAGAAATGAAAAGAAATAAAAAAAAGAAACCTGAAATTCTGTAAGTTGATTATAACTTTTACAAAACATTCCATTCTCTACAAATTGCACCTCTTTGCTACCTACTACCTAAATAAATCAAATGTTATACTATACATTCTTGTATATCCTTTGAGAATATGCAATTATCTTGTGTTCTAATATTGCTTGTGCTGTTGTTTTTACTGTTTAGGTAGGGGAAGAACACCAGAACTTTATCTACATTTCCTTTGAAGTGTAACTTTAATTCTTGGTTTCAAGTTGAGAGGTTATGGGATCCCAGTACCAGAGAAGCTCACAGATTATGGTACGATTTTTTTGTTTATACTTTGAAATGTGGAGCAATTCGAGGCGAGGATGGGTGTATAACCCACACATACACACACATTTTCCCTCTTTTGGTTTGAATCTCATTCACAATGGAGAATTTGTAGAGGTAATATGTCATAAGCCCGCCTGGAATTACAATATGAATTGAATAATTACATAACAAATGTAAATTCCCTTTCTTTCTTTCATTTAGTGTCTCCCTTCCCTCCCTCCCTCTACCTCCACTTTGTTCCTTTTTGCTGCTGTTATTCTTTTATTCTCTTTATTACTTTACTGCCAAAAACTTCAAATACACAAAATCGACAACAATGAGCATTTTTTGTCCTTTCATTTCATTTGATTTCATTTGATTGATTTGATTTGATTTATTTTTCTTAGTTATTCATTCTAAGTTCAATTTTGTGATAAGAAAAAAAAAAAAAAAAGAAAAATTTCAATAAACCCAAAAAATGATTAATTGATTGATTGGATTCAAAATAGATCAATATTAAAACAATAACTAATTTAACAAACTAACTAATTAACTAAAACTTGTTTTTTTCAAAAAAAATTGTTCATTTATAAGATATATTAATATAAACTTGTTTCTTTATCCCCTTTTTCTTTCTTTCATTTCGTCACTTTTTTTCAAAAAAAAGTTCTTCTTCCCTTTTTCTATTTCTATTTCATTTCCCTATTCATTAATTAACCAAATAACAATAACAAGATGACTGTTGCTAGTGCTAGTATTATCAATAATTATTTTGAAAGTAAACCTTTAACACCAGAACATATTCAAATCATTATTGATTCGGTCCCTATATTAGAACATCTTGACGTTCAATTAACTGAGAAATTTTATAAACGATTACTAAAACAAAATCCTGAATTTAAACCATTTTTCAATGAAACTCATCAAAAATTATTACGTCAGCCACGAATCATGATTCATTTTTTAATACAATATGCTAAAAATATTCAAGATTTAACTCCCATGATTGATTTTATTAAAAAAATTGCTTCTAAACATGTTGGATTACAAGTTAAACCGGAACATTATCCTAAATTGGGACAAGTATTAATTAATGTCATTATTAATTTATTTCCAAAACAATTAGTTCATGATGAATTCATTGAAGCTTGGACATTAGCATATCAAAATTTAGCTAATTTATTAATTAAATTAGAATCAGAACAATACGTTGAAAAACCATGGTATGGATTCAAACAATTCAAAGTGACAAGATTACAACGTGAATGTTCAGATGTTAAATCATTATATATTACTCCAGTAGATGGTTCACCTATTCCTAAACCTAAACGAGGTCAATATTTATGTATGAGATGGTTGTTACCAGGAGAAAAACATGAAATAACTCGAGAATATTCAATTTCAGAATATCCTAAAAATAATGAATATCGTATCACAGTAAGATATATTCCTGGTGGGAAAGTTTCTAATTATATTCATAATAACATAAATGTTGGTGATATTGTTTATTCTGGTCCACCATGTGGTGATTGTGTATATGAATCATCACTGAAAAATTTAGTGTTTTTAGCTGGTGGTAATGGAGTCACAGCATTATTACCCATGATTGAAGCTGGTTTAACCGAAGGAAGACAAGTGAAATTACTATATTCCAATCGATCAACTGATTCTCGATCATTTGGGAAATTATTTCAAAGTTATAAATTACAATATGGTGATCGATTTCAAGTGGTGGAATTTTTATCTCGTGGAAGAACCATTGATCCTATTGATAAATTTTATCGACGTTCATTAACTTTAGAAGATTTGGATTTTATTGTTCCTGAAGATGATGTTTATTTGATTGGTCCAAGAACTTATATGAAAATGATTGAAGATTATTTAAAAGATAGAAATATTACTGTTAAATTAGATTATTTTGGACCTCGTGAAATATAAAGAAAAAACCAAACCAATAACCTACCTACCTCCTTTTCCCGTTAAACAGTTAAAGAGAAATATCCCGTTATTATGTTTTCATTGGCATTCCTTTTTCTTTTTAGAACAAGTAGAGTTAGATTATATTTATTTATTCATATTATATTTATTATGCACGTTATTTTTTTTCAAAGGAAATACTCTATTAATATTATTATATTATTTGAAAATACCAGGGTGCAATTTGATTCGTTTTCCCGCCAACAGGAACTAAAGGGGTCCCCTTAAAACCAGACCATTTTTTATTTATGCTAAACCAGTAAACCCAGTAAAGATATAAATTATGCAGATGCAATCTATATCACATAAAATCAACATTCTATTTCAAGATTTCAAAGGGTTTTGCATTCGCTTATCTATATCAGGATTTACAAACTCTTTGAGCAAAAGGATATATTATTCTAAACCTATCGGAAAACAGATAAATTGGAAAAAAAAAAAAATGAATCACTTTTTTAATAGGTTCACAATATTTTATCCTTTCCTTTCCGTAATGATGATTTGGATGTACAAGATCTTTGCTTTTGGTTACTGACAAATACGAAAGAAAGAAAAAAAAAAAACTGGGGTAACCACACCATAAACCTAAAATGATCACACATACATATATTAAAGATATCCGGAGTTGTACCCAGCCTTTTTTTTTTTCTTGACTTCTATTGCATTTCCGTTGCTGTCAATAGTTTATATTGGGGAGGGAGGATACTATTCAATATTTCCATTTCCTCCACCCCACACACTCACATATACTTTTTTTGTTTTTCCTTGATCTATTGCAACTTTATTTAGCTTTGAGTTATAAATTGTTATTGGTCTCTAGTTGAGGCGAGGAGAAATTATTGTACGAGAATATGTCAATCGAGTTTGTACCTATTTCCTGTGACTTCCGCCGTACCTCCATTTCTCTTTACAAAAAAAAAACTATATAATGGTGGAAATGTGTTTTTCCCATATCTAGTACTATGATGTTTCCCACTAAAAGACCCTTTTCTTATTCACCTCTGACTCTATTCTAACAACTATTGGCAATTCAGTCTGTTTTTTACATTCTCCAAATAGAGCTATAATGGATGTGTTCACATTTATCACAAATAGGCTTTATTCACAGGATACGAGTAGTAAATCTAATCATTATCAGAAGCTTAAATGATGTTCTATCGGAAATATCACATAACAGTTTACTAGTAGTGGTGTTGGTGATTCTTGATTAATTGGTTTTTCCGGAGACAATACCAAGTTTACATAACCCATATAACCATACAACCAGGCTATTTTTTTAAGGTGGTGGATTGGTTAATAAATGGAGTCACTTTATATTTTATTTGGGGGGAGGCAAGTTTTGTGTATAGAGAAAGAAATGCAGGTGCATATTTCCATCTCACACACATTAATCATTTTTCTTTTTGCACCTTTTTTTTTTTTCCATTGTTAGTTTTATTATTATTTATTATTTAATCCTACTCCACTTCTTCTTTTTCTTCTTCTAACCATGCTTATTTAACGGAAATAGGTAAAAATGGTAAAAACAAACCTAACCACTTCTAAATTCATCAAAACATCACCAAAACATCGTTGTTATAAGGTTTTCTTTTTTTTGCTTTTAAACAAAGTATGGGGTAATATCTTCTCTTATCTTATACACGGTGGGGTAGGAAAGAAGGTTATGGTTTTTCTTTTTCTTTTTATTTGGGAAATATCATAAATACAGATCTATAAATATCAGCCAATAATTCCTTGTTCAAATGTAATTCTTGAAATATTTATCAATCAAACAAAACAAAAACAAAAACTTTAAAACATTCCTAACAATCAAACAAGACACCGATATGACAGTTAAACATTCTGAAACTGATGTATTAATCATTGGTGCTGGTCCAGCTGGATTAATGTGTGCTACATGGTTATCAAGATGTGGCATTCCATTTCGAATCATTGATAAACGTTCAAATGAAATTTTCACTGGTCAAGCTGATGGATTACAATGTCGTTCATTAGAAATTTTCCAATCATTTTCCGAACTGAGTTTTGATTTTGCTAGTTTAAATCAAAGTTGGAAAATGGCTAATCATATGATTGAAATGTGTTTTTGGTCACCTAATTCTAATGGACAATTGGAAAGAAATTCTCGTGTTGCTGATACTATCCCCGGGATTTCAAGATTTACTCAATCAGTGATTCATCAAGGTAATATTGAAAAATGGTTTGTTGATTCTATTGATTATTTTTCAGAAGGAAAAATTCAAATTGAAAGACCACTCTTGCCAGTTTCAATCAACGTCAAAGAAGAAAATGAGGGTAAGTCCGATATTGATGATTATCCTGTTGAAGTGAAAGTTGTCAAGGTATCATCGGAAGAAGCCAGACCAGAACAGTATGGTAATAAAAACGTTGCTAATGGACTTTTCCGTCAATTTGATGGTGATCAAGATAAATCTTATAAAGAAAAACCTGCCAGTGAAGAAGAAGAAGATGGAGAAGTTGAAGAAGAAGATTGTGAAATCATTCATACAAAATATGTTGTTGGTTGTGATGGTGCTCATAGTTGGGTTAGAAAACAATTAGATATTGATATGGAAGGAGAACAAACTGATTTTGTTTGGGGGGTTTTAGATATGGTTCCAATTACTAATTTTCCAGATATTAGAAATCGTTGTGCTATTCATCTGAAAGATTCTGGATCCGTTATGGTTATCCCACGTGAAAATGATTTAGTTCGGTTTTATATTCAATTAAAAGAAGTTGAAAGAGATCCTGCCACTAAAACTGATAATAAAAAATTTACTGGGAATGTGGATGATACTCAAGCCAAAACTAAAGGTAGAATTGATCGTTCCAAAATCACTCCTGAATTAATTCTTAAACAAGCTCAAAAGATTTTTGAACCTTATACCCTTGAAATGACTGATTTAAGTTGGTATACGGGTTATCAAATTGGACAAAGAGTTAGTCCCCAATTTTCAAAATTTAATAATCGTGTTTTTATTGCTGGTGATGCTTGTCATACTCATTCTCCAAAAGCTGGTCAAGGAATGAACGTTTCTATGCAAGATACTTATAATCTTGGATTCAAATTGGCTTTGGTTTGTAAAGGATTAGCCAAGCAAGAAATATTATCTACTTATCAACTGGAAAGATTAAAAGTTGCACGTGATTTGATTGCTTTTGATCATAAATTATCTCGTTTGTTTAGTGGCAAACCAATGATTCCTAATTCTGATATTTTAGATGGGGTTGATATGGATGAATTCCATCAAGTTTATCTTGAAGGGAATAAGTTTGCTTCAGGAACAATTGTTGATTATGAGGATTCATTATTGATCAATAAACTGAAACTGAAACAGGATAAGAATGATGATGGTGATGGTGATGGTTTGATGGTTATGAATAAATTGGCCCCCAAAATCCCTATTGGTCGAAGATTATATAGTGTCAAAATGATTAGTCAAGCCGATGGTAGACCAATTCATATTGCTGATCGTCTTTCATCTGATGGTAGATTTAGAGTATTAATTTTCCCAGGAGATATTAAACAATATCCTAACAATTTAGAAATTTTACATTCATTTCAAGATTTATTAGATGATTCCAAAAATTTTTTGAAAAAATTCACTCCGTTAAATGCTTTCCAAGATTCAGTTATTGATATAATTACTATTCATAATAATAATCGTCATGAAGTTGAAATTTTTGATTTCCCAGATTTCACTCATCCATTAGATTATAAACATCGTTGTGATTATTGGAAATTATATTCTGGTAAAGGTGATACTTATCATGAAGGTAAAATCAATATGTATGATGATTATGGTATTGATCCTAAACATGGAGTAATTCTTGTTATTAGACCAGATTCTCATGTGGCTAAAGTGGTTCCATTTTCAATTGATGGATTGAAACAAGTTGATGAATATTTCAAGAAATTTATGATTGATCAATCTAATAATGTTTTAGCTTCTAAACCAATTGATTATGATGATTCAAAAAGATTTATTCAACCAAGATTAGCCGTATAAAAAGAAAAAGAGAAAAAAAAAATACACCAAGAGATTATATGTTTTATGAGTTTGTTTACTTTACTTCCTTCCTTCCTTCCTTCCTTCCTTGCTTGCTTGCTTGTTTGTTTGCTTGCCCTTTTTTTATAGTATATAGTTTATATCCAAGTATGCCCCTTTATCAAAATATTATGCAAAAATTTATATGTGTTGCGTTGTTAAACATCCTGTCTCTGATTAATAGATTGGTTGAATTTTGTTGCAAGATTTAATACATCTTTTGTGCACGTGATTCAAAACCAATGTTCTATACTATTAAAATGCCCATAAAATTTATATATATATGTACATGTACAAGTATATATATATATATACGTATGAATACATAGTATATGTGTATATAATATCTCTCAACTTTAGCAAAAGCCAAACAAAAAACAAAACTTAAACAAAAACTTAAACTAGATAAACACTAATAATAATCATCTTCATCATCTTATGAATCCAAAAGTAGAAATAAAACTTTAAAATAATCAAAACACAAGCCATAAATATCAATCAATCAAACTAGAACTTTAACATATTAAAAAACCAAATAAACGGACTAACAATTAACCGTAAATTAACCGAGAATCCAAAATAAATCCAATGGCCATATAATAAAAAAATGTTGGTCTCTAAACTAAAATTCAAAAAAAAAGAGACACCAACAAACAATATCACCCTACCATCCACAGCCTGCTTGCTTGTTTAAACAAATATCGTAATGATAGTTATGATAGCCAAAAATGAGGTAATAATAATTTATTTTCTTCCCAAGGCAGCATTTAATGAATTCAATGCTAATGAAGAATTACGTCGATAAACAATAACATGATCATCTTCAACATGATCTTGGAAAAAATTGTCAAAACTATTATTACTACTAGTACTACTAGGATTACTATTGTCATTCAAATTAAAACTAGATCCAGTAGTAGTTATATCTAATCCTGGAGGAATGAAATTGAAATTACTCAATTTACGTTCTTGATGAGGTGGGAAATTTTTCAATGGTTGTGAACAATTACAACTCTTTGGTGAATAACCATATTGAACATGACGTTCAAATATACTTTCAGCTGATGAATTGGCACTGATTAATGGTGGTGGTGAAGATGCTGAGAAAGTTGATGATGGTGATGATGGTGAAGTTGCAATGTTATTGTTGCTAATATTGTTGTTGTTGTTGTTGTTATTGTTGTTGTTAATCTTGTTAGTTACAGCCATGATTATTTATCAGTTATTATTATCAAAATACAAATAATATACAAATTGGTTTTTTATAGAATACTCTTGGAAAAATGTAGGACACAATAGGATTAGTTAATTGTTTGATTGAAAATGGGATGTGTTAAACAAATCAAATAGAACTAAAACTGAATTGAATATAATTCTCAATGTAAATGTAATGAAATGTAGTGAATGAATAAGTTATACTTAGTGAATGAACTGGATGTAAGTAATTTGTTATTGTTGTTGTTTCTTTTCTTGAACAAAAAAATGTAATCTAAGACAAGACGAAAAAAAAAAATGTTGAAACAAATGAAAACACAAAATGTAGAAGAAGGGAGGAGGAAGGGAAGAAGGGAAAACCAAAAAAAGAATGGGAAAATGAATAAAGGAATGGTAAAAAATTGAAAATGAAAACCAAATAAAGAAAGAATGTGTTAAAAAGGAGAAGAAATAGGGTATATATATATATCTGTGGGTGTAGTGTGTAGTGTGTGTATTGAGAGATAATGAAACTGGTGATTACAAAGGCAGAAGAAGAAAACACTTGAAAAAAATACAATACAACAACACTTAGCTCAATGTAAGAATAAAAATCAGTGACCCTTTTTCTACTTATTCTTCTTTTTGCACCCCCAGTTTTGCCAGAGAGAAAAAAAGAAAAATGTCTCTCCTTTTCTTTTGTCATCGTTTATCTTTGTTCTCAACCCGCCTCGAATAATTTATCAATCTTCTCCTCCTCCTCCCTGTGCCTTTCTAGCATCTCTACTTTTTGGTGAAGTGCTACCAACTCTATTTATCCATTAAGGTTTTTCCCTACTTTCACCTTATTTTAGTTGGTTTAACTCACATGTCTTGCTATATCTTTACTAGTAGAGGGTAGTAGTTTCTGCGACTCTATAACAACTCGAGCATCATCTTCCTCCGAAGTTAAGCTTCTCTTTCAATTTGATAAACTAACTTTACGGTTATTGTAAAGAAGAAAAAGAATCTATTAAGGTTGTTATGATTGGTTGTGAGTGCAAAATAGAACAAAAAAAGATGAAGGACCATAACGCACGGCATTAAATCTGTTAGAAAAACAAACAGAAAAAACCTATCTCCACAACCAAATCAATTTAAACCACAAGAATGAACTATAGGCTTCTTGAGCTTGGAATAAAAAATTTTTTATAACCTTATTCTTGTTAAACTTTCATAGAGAAACTGATATTTTTTAATTAA
>OBUW01000856.1_pt1 | contig 10515 bp, 5 predicted proteins | sample 1475761 | NCBI WGS metagenome assembly OBUW01 (sample SAMEA2579908, study PRJEB22360) | human gut metagenome | biome: human gut; feature: human-associated habitat; material: faeces | place: Denmark | collected 2008/2010
GGGAGATTTATAATTCCCAGTTAAAAAAAAAAAAAAAAAGAAGTATAACTTAATACTGCTATACTATATAGAAAGTGTAATGTTTTTAGGAAATATACCAAAGTATCTAACAATCTGATTGATATTACACACATACACTATCAGAACATATTAGAGTGACACTATGAATTGAGTTTAAGTTAATTGATTGGTTTTTATGTCACGGGAACAAATTTATTACCCGTTGATACATACTTTTCACATAACATAGCCGAAATAAATCAATATGTTTAAATCATTTCAGGACATTTTCCGTACTGTACTGTTATTTTCGCAACAATTTTTAAATGTTCTTGTATTATTCATAAATGTGATTACATTTCTATTCAAGATCATTTTTATATATAGTTTTATACATGTTTTTATTTTATTCTTTATAACCTAATATATATATATATATATATTATTTTGTTTATGCTTTTTTTTATTCTACGTACTAGTTGTTTTTCAATAAATGAATAAATAATTTTATAAATTTGGTGGACGAGATAAGAGATATAATACCTATCATCCATATAAAAAGTGACAAATCCCTAACAATTCAAATAATTAAAATACAACAGAGTGTGATCTACTCTTCCAAATAAAGATTTAGCTTAATTTAAAACGACTATCACGAACTAAATCCATTGTCACGATTTTAAACCAAAAGAAAATAAACCAACGAATATGTCCTCGGATTCCATTAATGATAAAAACATTTCCATTGAAGAATTGGAAAAAATTACTCTTTAATTTAAAAAATAGGAGCAAAAAATACTCCGTCAAGAAAATCCAAATCCTGGGACTCAGTTTCAACCTTAACTGACCCGAAAATCACAAATAGAGACGGTTAACAAATATTTCTCAAAATTGACCAAGTTTTGCAAGGACAAAGATTTGGGATTTGATTGCTCATTTCATTAAACATCCACAAAATCCAGAGGAATACCCTCAAAGAGGATTGGGGAAGTAAGGCCTGTTGTTTCGTAACATTTCTATATTTTTGGTTTATTTTACACAACTATTTATTATTTATAAAGACACTTATTCAAGGATACTTTTATATAATTTTATAGATCTTTCTTTTTAACCATCCACACAATTTTATACTTGAATATAACATATTTTATATTTAATTGATATTGTTATTTAGTTTGTGCTCAGAATAGACCCGCTATTTCAGACTGAATACTATATTACGTTCCCAAAGATAATCTGTCTTGTCTTGTCTGAGAAAGAGATTCAGAGGATCCGACCGAACATCAGGCCAACGAATTCGTCTTCTCAGCAATTCGGAGACACTGCCGAAGATTACCGTTCTTACTTTAATGAGAACGCCACAAGTCAGGAAAACATATACAGCTTGATGGAAACCACTGAACACGTTATTGATAAATGCAAGACGAAAAGCATCGTGAGCAATCTCAACTATAACCACCGTATGGATTTCAACCACTTCCAACGCAAAATACAAGACGTCATGACTTTGGCTAATAGAAGCAACTACCCCAACTCCCCTGTCGAGGACAAGACCATTATACCTCAAGGGTAATTTGGGAAAGTGGCCACACTTAGTTACTCACTGGCAAAAACAACTATGTAGAAAAAAAAAAATTTTATAAAATAGAATAGGATAGGGGGGGTATTACTGGTTATATATATATATAGAGAGAGAGAGAGAGGTTAGAATACCGAGTAAAGTGGTGACGTGGTAATTTGATTCGGCAAAAGTAGACCAAGAAGAAGAAGAAGAGGAATTCTCACCTGATCGAGATAAACGGTAAAGAAGCGTATATACAAAAAAAAAAAAAAAAAACGTACAAATGGATCAATCTACTCAAAAAGAAGAAATTAGAAACTAGTTTAGTAAATATACATAGATTTATTAGAAGATGATTATAATTGTAGAAAAACAACATTTGAAGAAATATGACGACAATAAAGTTTTTTAAAAAAAAGAGTAAAAACCAGAATAAGTAATACTAAAGTAATTCCCGGGAATAATGATTCGCCCCCCTCTGGGAATAAATAATCACTTAGTCATCATCATCATCATCATCAGATGTGATTAGAATGATAAGATAATTATAGAATGTGGTTGGTTGGTTAATGATTAAATTATAACCAATAGTGAATTGACTAATTGTCATCCGATCATCGGAGGAGGAGGAGGTAGGAAAATTAGTGGTCGTGTAACTTTACCACCAGGATAAGAAAAAAAGAAAAAATTTTCTCTGCTTAAATAAATTTCTGACCAATTTGATTACTAATCTTTCACTCACTTACTCACTCACTCATTTCCATTTCCATTAAAACTCGCCTTATTCAATTTTGGTAATATATATATATATCAACCATTAACCATTAACCATCATCATCATTATATATATATATAAATTTTCTTCAATTTAATATCAATTCCCTTTTTGTTTTTAAATTATTTATTTATTTATTTATTAAATTAATCCTTAATAATTCAAACATTTCTAGACACACACAAATCAATGACTTCACTGATCAATATTTTATTATTACTTCATCCAACAGTAGTCACTGATGCCCAATTAGTAGAACAAATCAAACTGAAAATTTATCAATCACATAATAACAACAACAACAACAATGGTGGCACTACAACGACGACAACAGGAACAGTGAATATCAATCTTAATCAACAAATAATAGATAGAGTCACTAAAGGGATCATTGAATTACCATATGATTATTATGATGAAATAATATATATTAACCCAAATAATGAATTTCAATATCGAGAAATTCCTATTCTGTTAATGCAATTAATTTATAAATTATTGAAATCAAATGGGAAATTTAAAGGTGATTTACCATTAGATCAAAATTTAGATGTTTTAATGACAGGATTTATAATAGAAGAAGAAGAAAAAGAAAAAGAAGAAAACAATCTTGAAGGTGAATTAGTTAATGTATGGGTTAAACCAATACCTGTTGATGAACCAGTGGTGACATTGAAAAAGAAAACAACTACTAGTAATACTACTACCAAAAAAAAATCATTGCCGTTATTTAAAAAACTAAATAAAGATGAAATTAATAATTCTGATAAAGATATTAACAATGATAATATAACTAATAATAATAATAATAATAATAATAATAAAAGAAAATTGGTGGAGACAAAATTAACTTATTTCAGTAGTGATGATGAAAATAGTTCTGATGGATCAGTTTCGGAGAATGATGACATTGATGATGATGATGAACTTATAGATGAAAATGATTTACTTAACTTTAACAACAACAACAACAACAACACAAATGGTGGGAGTTTATTATCTGATAAATTAATTACACCAAGAAAATGTGATATATCATTAAATGGAGGTAAAAAAAGAAAAAAAGCTTGTAAAGATTGTACTTGTGGATTAAAAGAATTGGAAGAATTAGAAGTATCAAATCAACAAAATTTACAAGATCAAATTTTAGGTAAATTAGCTCAATCAGCAACTTTAGAAGCTATAAAAATTGAAGAAAGATTAAAACAACAACAACAACAACAGAAAGTTAAAGTTAAATTTACTGAAGAAGATTTATCAGAAATAGATTTCACCGTACAAGGTAAAACTGGTGGTTGTGGACTGTGTGCTCTTGGTGATGCATTTAGATGTGATGGATGTCCTTATTTAGGATTACCACCTTTTAAACCTGGTGAAGTTGTTAAATTAGATGGATTTGGTGAAGATATCTAATTAGGAAGAAGATGATGATAGCATATTTTTTTTCCTTTTTAACCATACTTTTTTTTTTAAGGAAAATGGTCTGAATTAAGGAAAGATTTTGTGATAGTATTATTATTTATTTATTTATTTATTATTTGTAGTAGTAGTAGTAGTAGTAGTAGTAGTAAAAAGAGTATTTTCTACTAATACACTGACAACATAACTTATGTAGAAAAAAATCCATTTAATGGATTATAAAGAATTATAAATGAACAAGTTGACATATATGGATCATATCTTATCGAAGAAAACTAGATTGGAAAATTACTAATGCAAAATTCATATGGTAGACTTATTAAATAGAAATATAAAAGTAAAAGTAAAAATAAAAGTAAAAGTAAAAAAAAAAAAGACACATTACCTAAAGCTGAATATATGTCACTAATAGATAAATAGATGTTTAGTACGATGGTCTTGTGCTACCAAATGTTCAGTAATCAAAAGGACAAGGACAAGAATTTATTTTATTCAAACTTAATCATTAGGAAAAACATTTAACCGGATTCGACACTATAAAGAATAAAGAATAAAGAATAATAATATTGTTTTAATTCCTTCTTCTTTTTTAAAAAGAGAAACCTCAAAATTCAATTAATTATAAAATTGTCCTCTCATAATCATCTTCATCTGTTAGTTTGTTCGTTAGTTCAAAGAATGGAAGAAGAAGAAAGAATAACACTTTTTCTTTCTTTCTTTCTTTCTCTCTTTTTGCTTGTTTTATTGTCGAATAAAAAAATTGGATTATCTAAATTGTTGTTCCGGTCCCCCAATTTTATTTTATCTTATTTTTTAAATACTATTAATTGATTGTTGAGAATAGAATAGAATAGAATAAAATAGAATAGAATAGTTGTAATAGTAGTAGTAGTAGTAGTTTTTGAGGTTTTTATTTAGTGTGTCTGTTTTGAAAACATATAATATTATATTTTTCTCTTTTTTTTCAATCAATCAATCAATCAATCAATCAATCAATCAATCAATTAATCTAGATTGATTGAAAATCCTCCCAATTGATGTTGAGTAACGACCATGACGTTGAATGTTGAATGTTGAACGTTGAACGTTGACGATGATAATGGCATTCAACCGGTTATGAACCGGTTATTTCATAAAAAATATCGTATGATCTTATATCCTGATTTTTTTTTTTATTTTCATACTTTTCCTTTCTTTCTTTCTTTCTTTTTTTTTTTGGGTATAACAAATTGTAATAATTTGTGAATTTCAATAATAATCCACCCCACCCACCCCACCATATTACGTTGTCTCAAAAACAAATTTTGACGACGTATTATAATTTTGAGGTTGTTAACCTAAATTACAAAATTGTGATGAAAGATTGAATTGAATGTCTGAACGCTTGAATGCTTGAATGCTTGAATGCTTGAATGCCGCAATAAACAGTAATAAACTTGGTAACACATAAATGGGTATTATTATCATATGTATATGTGCCTGGGGTATACATGATACATAAATGCACAATTAGTGAACTAGTTATGATCGGATTCAACTGCCTAATTTGGTCTTTTTTTGTGATTGTATTGTATTGTAATGTATTGTATTGTATTGTAATTTTGCGGAGTTTTAATTGTTCAATTGGTATGAAAATTTTTTTTTTTACAATACACAAATGAAATATAAACCAAGAAGAAGAAAGACAAAGAAGAAAGACAATTGTTAATATTGCAAATATCGATTAATCCTGATAATTAAAGGTTTTCCAATTGTAATGTAATGAATATGATGACATTTATTACTAATTGATCTTTCTGTTCTGTTCTGTTCTTTTGTCTTGTTTGTTTTGTGTGAAATTGTTTTTTTTTTACCTTATTAAACAATATTTTCTTATAACCAGCATCATAGGTTAATAAGTTCTCAGAGCTTGTATTCTGTTACTCTTTTCTTCTTCTTTGTTGGTTGGTTTATAGATCAAGTTTCATATCTTTGAAAAATTCGGTTGGTAAAAAAAAAAAAAAAATAACTTGACAATTATTATTAGTGGTTATATTAACCTTTTTATTACACAATGTATGAATTGGAATTAATGTATAGAATGTTAAAATAAATTTTTTTTTTACAAGCCCCCTTCCACCCCATACACACACACACACAGCAGCAGCAGCTATGATGGATGATGGATGAATCATCATCGTACTAATAATCTACAACTCTTCTGTTTTTTGCATACATTACATAAATTTTGATTGATTAAATGATAATATTTACGTAGTTGTGCATATGTAACATTTAGTACATTATACATATACTAAATTTATCATATGCATGCACCATTGATTAATCAATTAATCTATAAAGTATAGTCGTGTAAATACGTCAAGTTGGTATCACTATTACTACTACTATATTCATCTTGCAAGTCTTTTGTCAAAGCATAGTCTAGAATTACTCAAAATCATCATCATCACCAAGTAAATCCTTGACTCATATTTCTCATTTACACTTCTTCTTCTTGGTGCATTGTATTGTATTGTACTGTACTTCCCATTCTGGGTTTAAAACTTTTACCGTTAAGTAAAGCTTCTAAAACTTGAATAATAATTGACTTATTATTAACCTACAATGCGTACGTATATTGTTGTTTGTTGTTTGTTGTTTGTTTATTGCTAACCAGAAGATTTATTTGTATATCGTAGAGAAATAAAGGGTGGGAATAAACCATTATTGATAACATTAGTTGTTGTTACCAACTCATTTTTTTATACTATATATGTCTGTTTGTCTATCTATCTATCTCATTTAAAAATCTACAGACGATTGTTAATATCAATGTTATGTTCAATTTTTCCTACTAATAGTTTACAATTTCCTCTTTTCCTATAGTCGTCTATTCAATCTTTGTCAATTATCTTGTCTTGTCTTGTCTTGTCTAATAACTGTCTGCGCTTGTCTCAAGAAAAAGAGTAGTTACCTCTTACAAAAAATTAAGAAAATTAGGCTTTATAATTCCAAGCACTATTTCTTACACCATAGTATAACTAATATATAGTTGGGTTTGTGTTGTAGGGGGGGCGGTGTGTGTGTGTGTGTGTGTGGTGGCAGTCGAAGTGGCGGTGGTGAGTGAGTGAGTGAGTGAGTGAGTGGGTTGATTAATTAATTGGTCTCCAAGTACAAAACAAAACATAGCAAAGAAGAGGATTCTAAATAACTCCGCCTTGTGCTCTTATTGTAATAGAGTGAATCACCTTTTCTCCAATTAATGTTCAAAGTAAGAGATGAAATTTTATTAAGTTTATCACAAAAATTAACAGGTTTTTTTTATTTTTTTATTTTTTTATATTTGGGGTTCGGCACACTTTCGGATGGCAAGTGTGTAGTGAAAATTCGGATATACTTGCCGAAATACAACATCCAATAGTGTAGAAATAGAATTTACCATCTATATTTGGGGGGGGAAGACGGGAAGAGGGGGAGATGAAGGAGGAATAAAAGTTCAATTTGATCACCAAGCAAGTAATACTTTTTATCTTACATAGAAACAACTTATTATTTCAGAAGGAAACCACACATAAATCTTTTGAATAATTCTACAATGATTGGAATTTTTTTTAAAGTGTTCACTACAGAAATACTTACCACCAAATTTTAAAGCAATGAGAATAATAAATATATCTTGAAGAAATAATCACTGGTTATGACATCCTTTCAAAAAAAAAAAAAATCGTTTAAATTTGGAATTCCTTGTCATTTCTTACAATAGAGAATAATCATCTTCAACTTACTTAATAATTTATTTATTTTTTTTTTTCGCCCTTTCGTTTGTTCTATCAATCAATCGATCAATCAATCAATCGACTAAAATGCAATTTGCAAACCAATTCACAAAAGTGCCAATCTTACCAACGGGTAATGTATTTGATTGAACTATCGAGAATCTAGAATCTAGAATCTAGAATCAACAATTCTTGTCATAGTTAGGAGCTCTTAAATATACATGAATATGAATCCAAACCTTTTCAAGTTTCTTGGTATTACTTTGTTCAGTTTTTTTTTTTGTTGAAGGTTGAAGGTTGAAGGTTCTATATTTAGAAATGAGATAAACTTCCACCATATGATTAAGTGAAAAGCCAAGAACCCTTTAAAAGAAACCCTAATAGTAGTTGATATTTTTTTCCAAGAAATTATTCCATATTTTGTTTACAATCATCATCGTTGATAATTACTACGATACAGATAAAAACATTATTGAAGTTTTTAATCAAAACTTTTTTTTTTTGAACAATTTGAAAACAAAGATAACATCAAAAGAGTAGTAGTAGTAGTAGTAGTAGTAGTATTGTTAATGGAAACAATTATTACTACAATAATAAAAGAATCTCTGTTACTTAAATCTCCCATTTTTATTTTCCCTTCCTTTATGGTTTGGGTATTGTTGTTAAGCGAAACCAAAAAATAAAAAAAAAAAAAAAAAATAAGGGCAAGTAAAACGATAAAGAACATTCCAATGACTAAACTAAACTAAACTAACGAATACCCAACCCAACCAATCTTTCCATTTTCTTTTTCCTTCTTTCTTTTGTTTTTATTTTTGGAAGGAAATTTGTGTTATATTGAAGGGTTTTTCCATTCATCGCTTATTCTTATATAATAGGTCTTGGTGAACAAAAACAATAACAATAACGAAAACAAAAACAATAACAATAACAAAAAGGGTTTGTTCTAAACACTATTTATACCATTGTTGGTTTTTGTTGCAAAAAAAGGAATAAAAGAAGAACTAAAGAATAATAACAAACAATTTAATTTGATTTTAATTGACAGATAAATATTATAATTATGAGCAAATTAAATAATACCGGGAATAACATCACACAAAACAACAAAACAACAAAAGTTTAGAATTGAAGTTTAGTTAGTTAGTTAGTTAGTTGGACAATGTTTATAGTACTTGATAAGAGGAAAGAATAAGAGAGAGAGAGAGAGAAACAGAGGCATCAATTACACAGGTTTTATAGAACACAAAGATTTTGAATAAAGAATGTTATGAACTTGGATTAAAGTATCATTATTATTTATTTATTTATTTATTTATATGGTGAAACTATATTTAAAAATAGGAGTTGTCATCATCATCATCATCATCTTATTCTTCTTCTTCTTCTTCTTCTTATTGTCAATTGTGACATATGTATTGGGAAAAAAAAAAAAGGATTTGGTTGATACAAAAAAACAATTGAAGAAAATCCTTGAATTGAAATCAGAACAAAAGTTTAGTATACGTAGTAGTAGTAGTAGTAATAGTAGAATTATTATTATACACGTATTGTCAAAGAAATGACGATGAATTTTACGAACTGTTACAAAATTTATAATATATATTGTTCCAACCCAATATACGTAATTGTTATTACTCTAATTTTTCCGTGTTTTTCTTTTTTTTGGATTGCTTTCTAGACTTGGATCGATTTTATTCCATCATTCATCTTACACACCAAGATACCTATTTTATGTCATCATATTGGTTATTAAGCGAATGGCGTGTACTCCAAATAGTTATAGCTAATTTTTGTTTTATATATAGACAATCTCCTCTTTCCTCCTTCCCCTATGACGTATATATGTATAACGCGATTATTGGCCTAGTAAGCATATTGATTAGTCAATCTTCTTCTTGGTGCTTTTTTTTAGTTTTTGCGGTGCCAACTTATAAAAAAAATTAAAAGGATTTATAGATAGATTATCAACACAAATATTATATGTGTGTGCGTGCGTACGTGTGTGTGTGTGTGTGTATAAAAATCTTTTTAGATGTTACAGATAAGAAGAAGTAAGATTTAAAACTGTCAAAAAAAAAATCTAAAAAAACCTTCAAAAACTAAAAACTTGAAAGTTGGAATTTTGGAATTTTGGAATTTTGTAAATATTAGATTATGCAGATGTATTAGTTGCTGTTTCTTGGGTAGTAGTAGTAGTAGTAGTAGAAGTAGTAATAGCAATTGTGTTCGTGGTTGGTTAAATTAAGTTAGATTACGTTAAATTATAGGCATTCTTTGTCAAAAGCGGAATTCAATTGTTGGTTGTTTTATTTTTATTTTTCGCCGTGAAACAATTATACTGAGACGAACTAAAAATTTAATCTAATTAGGAAATACATGGCGCATTGGTTTAGGACCTGGGCGTGTCTGTGCTGCTCAAGGTGGCCGTGTGAGAAAGTTTAAAAAAATAAAAAATACCAGCTCAATTCAAGTATGTATGTATGTATGTGCGTGTATATTTACACAAAAAAGAAACATAAACAGATGCAGAAACAGAAACAGAAACAAAAGTATTTTTTTTTTTTCTTCTTTTCTTTTCTTCTTGCTTGTAAATAATAATTTACAGAAGAAGAAGAAGACAAAAAGAAGACAAAAAGAAAAAAAAGAATCTCTACTAGTTATCACAATTAATCGACGCTTATGTAATCGTTAAATTGCTCAAGCGTGCACACACCACACGCCACCACCACCACAAATTTGGATTTTTTTTTTTTTTTTTTTTCATTTATTCTCTTTTCATGTTTTTGCAACTATATGGATTAACCCTTTTTCTCGTCAATAAGAATAACAAAAGCTTTATCCCTTCTATCATTGTTATTGTATTTGAACCCTAACTTATACTTGGTCTGCATTTATAGAAAAAGTCACGAAAAGGGACAAATATTCTCTTTCTGTAGAGAAAACAAGCTACTAAATTTTTGATCAATTTTGTTTTTATCATAAAAGGGAATATATATATG
>OBUW01000858.1_pt1 | contig 10489 bp, 3 predicted proteins | sample 1475761 | NCBI WGS metagenome assembly OBUW01 (sample SAMEA2579908, study PRJEB22360) | human gut metagenome | biome: human gut; feature: human-associated habitat; material: faeces | place: Denmark | collected 2008/2010
TTTTTTTTTTTTTTTTTTTTGTTTTATTTTTATTTTTATTTTTATTTATGTTTGAACTAACTATTTCAAATCATATAATATATACTGTCTCCTTCTTTTTCATCACGTCCTTTTTTTTTTTTTGATATCATATATCGAGGGAGCATAATCATCACAAATCAAACATTAGTTTTTTTTTTTTTTTTTGACGATGTTTAAAAGAGTATTTGGATTGTTCACTTCATCAACTAGAGATTTATCAGATACTACTAATGATGATGACGTTGAAAAGACGGAAAGAAAACAACAACAACAACAAAAGCAAAGACAACTTCAAAGACATTCTCGAATTCGACCTAAAACTGATTCCCATCTTAATCATGCCAAAATAAAAGCTCAAGCTCAAGCTCAAGCTCAAGTCAAAGTCAAGACCACAACTAAAACTAAATTAAGATCTAAAACTACTGATCGCAATTCATCAATTAATAATGCGTTGATTTCACTGATACCACTGCCACAACTACTGAAACTGGGATATCGACTGTCACTGACAGTTGTAACAGACTCTCATCAACAACAAACTTTAAATGATACTTTAATTGATGATTCTATTGATAATAATGATATATCGAATTCTAATTCAAGAAATTTCCCTCCTTCTTCACCTACAAAACAAGCTATGGTTCAACATAAAGCACAAACGCGTGATCACAACATTAATACCCATAAATTGGATCAATATCAACAAGTAGATTTACAACCAATTGATCCACTACGACAACAACAACAACAACAACAACAACAACAACTGAATGATAAAATAGTAGTGCCACCAGTCTCATCGTCGTCACCATTACCACCATCGTCACCAATAGGCAATAAAAAACGACCTCATGATCAAAAGCATAGTCCAAATACTTGGAAATTCCATGGTGGTAATATCCCAAAACGAAGAAAATTGACACGAGCTGCATTAGCAACTACAGGAAATATTCGTACGAATAGTGGCAATAACTTTAATGATCAATTAACTTCATCAAAATCATCAATGAATCTGCCATTGAAAAAATACAACACTATCGCCACCACCACCACCACCAACAACAACAATAACAATAACAATAACGGTGTCAAACAAATTAAAGGAGTAAATCAATTACAATTACAACAAAATAATTATAAATTGAATCCTCCCAAATCAGCCCCTATTATTATTACTACTACTACTACTACTACTACTACTCATAATCATCATAATTTAAGTGAAGATATTGATCATTATGGTCATTCTCGATTGAAAAATCTTAGAAAACCATCAATTCCATCAATGGCAACTCCATTGATCCCATCGTCGTCATCCGGATCGGGATCTGGGTCAGGAATAACAACTCATCAAGTATCAAAACCCCAACAACAGAAACAAATTAACGAAATTCAAGATCAAGCTAATGATCATGATACCAGTGTTGATATTGTTCCTGAAACTATTGATAATAATAATAATAATAATAATGATGATGATGATGATGATTTTATAAATGATGAATTTGATTATGATCCAATTGATTCAGTAGAACCAGAAATAAATTCGTCAAAAGAAGAGGAAGTCAAAGAACAAGAAGTCGATAATGAAGTTGTGAAGAAAAAAGTGTTGGCAAAAAAGGTTGTTGATTCTGATGCAGAAAATAACGATGATGATCATGATGATACTACTGTAATCATACAAGCTAATGAAGATTTGAAATCTAAGAAACATCGACAAGTAAAAAAAACACCTAGAAAGAAGGAAGTATTGATGATTCTATCACCAAGAGATAAACGGATGCAACAACGACAACAACGGCAAGAACAACAGAAACAAAAACTACAACAGAAACAGAAACTACTTCAGGAAAGTGTATCACCACAAATTCAGTCTGTTGATGATCAACTTTTGGAAGAGCCAAGCGAACTTAGGGTGAACAGATCTCAAGAAGAACAAGTTCTGGAAAGTCCATTGCCACCGTCGCCATCGCCACCGCCACAACCTACACCATCACCATCACTTCCATCACTTCCATCACCTCCACCACCTCCACCACCACGAACATCAACACAATCTGTGAAAAAACGAACTTCCAAAAAACCTCAAAAACAATATTTTCAAAGTTGGAAAGAAGAGGCAGCTTTATTAAAACAAAAATTAGCTAATGATCCAACATTTCGTTTTTCAAAAGATAAATCTCAACAACAACAAAATAAAGATAAAGATAAAGACAATAATGGTGATACTAATGGTGGTGATAATGATAACGATAATGATATAATAATTGAGAAAATAATTCAATTACGTGGATCTTCAATTTTTCCTCAAAAACAAGAACCAAAAATTAAAAAACCATTTGAACATATTGATTATAGTAAAACTAAAAATAAAATCCCTCCAACTTCAAAACATTATACTATGGATGATTTTTTTAAACCTAAATCTGAGAATAAATCTGATAATAATCAATCAAGAAAAAGAAAAAGACAACGACGGGATAATCAATGTACTTTGAATTTGACAAATAATGGAAGATTAACTCGACAGGTTGAATCGGAACCACAGCCGCCACAGCCAGAACCTGAACTTGAACCCCAAGTAGAATCAGTATCACAACTAGTGCAAAAACCACAAGCAGAAGCAGGGTCAGAACTACAACCAGAATTAGAATCAGAACCACAGACAGAAGCAGGGCCAAAATTGCAAGCAGAATCTGAACTTGAGCTGGAACTGGAATTGGAACCAGAACAACAACCACAACCAGAACCACAACCAGACTCAGTTTCACAATCAGAATCCGTGTCAGAACTACAACCAGAATCTGAACCTGAAATACGAACTGATTCTGAACCGGAACCACAACCACAATCCCAACCACAATCACAACCACAATCACAATCACAGGAAAGCTCAGTACACAAGAAACTGACTGATGAAACTGAACAAAAAGAATCAAATCAATTACTTACACGAAAATCAGATATACTAAACGATTTAGTTCTGAATAGCTCGGAAGAAGCAATTGATTCAGTTTCTCCAAATCATTCTCAAAGGAAACGCAGATTGTCATCATTGTTTCCCTCTTCTTCACCTTCACCTTCACCTTCATTGCCACAATTCGATGATGGTGATAATTTCCAATGTGATACAATTGATGTCACTGAATCGCCAGATTATTCTACAGTGGTAAGACCTGCACTTGATATAAAAACTCTGTTAATTGAAAAAGATGTGTCTACACAGGTTGATAAAACTATTGCAAATCCATCTACTCAAGATGAAAACACTACTACAACATCACCCACAAAACATTTAGAAAAGACTCCAATTATTGAAAGTGGAACACCAGTGGTGGAAAATCCAGTATCAAAAAATGATATTTCTTATCCAAAGTTGAATCGTACCAAAAGTAAGCCAAAAAGCAAGTCTCGTGGTATTGGGAGACTTTTAGAGATGTTTTCTAATGATCGAGAAATCATATCTCCTAAATTGGACAAAGAAGGTTCAACTCTTCAAAATGAATCCCTACAACTGGGTTATTATATTTCTCAAGATAAGCATGGAGACGTTAGAGCATCACCAAACAGTCACCCTCCTGATAATGAACATAATGATAGTGATTTTGAATTTGATAATTTTGATTGGCCACTGGATGATGTTGTAACGGCTAGCACAGTGGTAACTTATTCACAAGCACAACAGCAAAAACTGCTGCCACTGCGTAATGCAAATAGTCACAATGATGAAATATCTACTGATAATGAAATTAATAAATCAAAGAATGTGAGTAATCTTTCTAAACGAGTAAACACTAATGATATGGCTGACAGTTTAGAAAAACTTCATCTTTCTGAAACTAATAATAAGAGACTTCCAGAAACTAATACGGTTGAGGTTGATGAATTGACTAAATCGAAACCTATCATTAATGAAGGGAATTCAGGTATACACAGTCAATCACCAACAAAACCATTCTCCGAATTACATGATCAGATTGATTTAACAAGATCAGGATCATCTCATAATATTATTGAAGCTCAAGAACAAAAAGTGGATAATGAAAGACAACAAGATCAAGATATTGAACCTTTCACACAAGAAACTGAATTATTAATGTTTCGTTTACCATCAGAATTACAAACACCAATTTCTAGAGATATTTTATTGAAATTGACAAAACGAAAGAATCCAAATAACAAGAAAAGTAATGATAATGGCGATGTTGAGGTGGGTGATGAGATACGTGTTGTTGATACTGTGATTAATCGAGCTTCTGGTGTATCAACATCACCTAAACGAAGTCAAACGGTTGTACCACCACCTAAACAAGGTCAATCAATATCCCAATCAGCAAAGATTAATATAAGAACTCCTCAAGTATTTACAAGAAACAATACAACAGTTTCAAAAGGTCGAATTAAGGTTACTAAAAATGTCATGAGATTATTGAATAGTTCAGATGAAGAAGAAGATGATGATGAAGAAGAGGAAGAGGACGTGAAGGAGAATGTTCAGGTTGAAAATAATGATGCCAAGAACACTGAGCCAAATAATCAAAATAATAAAGATAAAACTCCATCTATAGAATCAACTTCTGATCCGGCAAACAATCGAAATGAAAGTAATCAACCTAAGATGACTCAACAACCACCTCAAATACAACGGCAAGAACCAGTAAGTCTTCAACCACACCAAATGCCAGAACAGGAAGCAGTAATTTATCAGCCAAGTAATCAGGATGCAAGTAATAATAGACTGATTCTACTTTCTTCTCCTGTACAGCCACAACAAAAGGTGAGTCAAACATTGGAATTAACAAATAGAAACATCATTACTTCTGATAAAACAAATGCTAATGTTAGTTGGGAAGATGATATTGAAGATAGTGATCCTGAGTTCTTTAAGGAAATGGATATTAATTACGATTTAGTTTTAGCTTCTAAGGCTGGAAAGTCGAAAACTGATGAAATTGCCTTGGACAAGCACACCAATGATGAAATCATTTCTTCTGTTCAAATTGAGTCTGTCAATGATGAATCAACACAAGTAACCAATCATCATCCTCATGATGTTGTTATTCATCAATCCAAAATTAATCTTGAAAATCATTTCAATGAGAAAATAGAGAATAAAAAGGAAAATGAAACTATCACATATCAACATATTGATCCAAAAATGATAAGCAATGGTGAAGATATGGATGTGTTAATGTCAGACATAGAATCTGACGTTTCTATTACAAACCAAGTAAATCAAGTCACACTGCCAATTCAAGAATTGAAAGTCAATGAAGATGTTGCATCTGCAAATGACCCGGAAACGTCGAATGAATCAGAAAGTGGAGATTCAGAAGATAACATATATAATAGATTGAAATATGTTGGAGGTCGGCGCTCATTAGCTTCTGCCAAAAAATCAAAACTGCAAGATAAAGAAGTTGAAGAAGATAAAGACATTAAGGAACCCCAAACATTTATACATACGATTAAATTATCACCTCAGACTCTTCTGGATATAATTGAACCAACTTCTAAAACTTTTATGCATACAATTGAATTACCTAGCAGAAGAATTGTGCATACAACTAAATTGCCTCGTCTAATCTTAAAGCTAAAGAAAACTTCTACCGAAACCACTAAAGAGACTATATCAACTCAATTACCAGAAAATTTAGAACTGAATTTGGAATCTATGAATTTAAATGAAAATGGAAATGAACCTACAAAGAGAGCTACAACTGCTAATATTACATCCTCAACCGAAGTACCTGCTGCATTTCCGGTTTTGTCACAAAAATCACCAACACCAGCACCTCTGCCCGTCAATACCATTGTAAATAAACCAGAAGAGCAAAATGAAGGCATAGTAACACAATCAGAGAAGTTTCCTACCATGAAACCCATTGAAGATCTTCCGATTATCAAAAAGGATACTAATCAATTGGATAGAATTATTCCAGACAATGCTACAAACCGTACGAGATCTTCATCTGTTGAACAAGTTAGAAGTCAATTTAATGAAAAATTACTGCTTGATAAAACCAACAATGTGAAAGATGTTAATAATGTTGAAACAAGTGAACCAAATCCTAAAACGTCGGTTAATTTTTCAAATAATTTAGAGTCACAATCAAAAGGGGATGGTGAATCAAAAAATGACCGTCACTTGTCTAAGCCTGGACCCGTTATCATTGATTTAACTTTAGATGATGAAAGTAATAAAGAAAGCAGTGAAACTAGTGACAGCAGTAAAACTAGTGAAACTAGTGCCAGTAGTGATAGTAATGATAATGGTTATTCCAGTAACGACAGTGAGAGTAATAACAACAGTGAAAGCAGTGATGATAGTGATAGGGGTAATAAAAATTTCAGTGGTGATGAAGCTGAGGAGGTCAATAATGAGATTGATATTGAATGCGACGACGGTATCGATGATGATGATGATGATGGTGAGGGAAACCTTGGAGACAATATCGATAGTGCCACCATTAATAAAGAACCTGAATTGGATGAATTAAATATAAGTGATGTTATAAAACAAAATATTGAACTTTCATCCGATATTTTAATTTGCGGGGATAAAGTGGCTCCAGGTGCATTAGCTACTGCTTTTGAAAAACTTCTGAAGAATGACAAATTAAGAAAGAGTTTTTTATCAAAATTTTCACCATCTGACGAAAAGGATTCAAATAATACTATAAAAAAAGAGGATTTATTGCTGCTGAAAGAAATTACACCTAAAGCTAATAATTCATTACTGATAATTGATTCAAATAAAGATATTTTGACACAAATTCAAAATCGATATCGTCAAAAATATGAAAAACTTGCAATTATTAATAAAATTGAAGAATCTACATTAAAAGATAAATTGAACAATTCAATTGCTTTAACTGGAGATACCGAAAGATTTAAATTTCGTCATTGGAACCAATTACTGATTTATTCTGATACTGCTGGAAGATCAGTTAGTCCTACTTCAACAACTCGATCTGGGGAATCAGATGAATCAGATGATGCTGAACGTAAAATCAGAAGAGGAAAATTCCGTCGTTGTAAAGTCCCAATGAGTGATTCTGAAAGTAATAGTAGCAGTGGTGATATTATTAATGGTGAAAGAAATCAGAATATTGTAAAATTCAATGAAATTGAAAATAATATTGTGGCAATCAATGATGAAGAAAACCCAAATTTGACGAACCTGGAAGATGATAAGGTTGAGGATGAGGATAGCTGCTGTGATAATAGTAGTGATCTGACGTTTGAAATTGATAAATTTGACTTTGATTTAACTAGTATATTCAAGGAATAAATTCAAATAATATCATCAATCAAATTGAACAGGGTTATACGAAATCTTTTTCGGTGTATATTTCAATAATCGATTGAAACCTATGTATTTTTTTTACAAATATATTTATTAACATTTAGCTTAACTTAACTTAACCTAACCTAACAAATCATCTAGAAAATCTAAATCTTTAGCATCATTTTGATTTTGTTTTTTATTAACCTTATCAAAACTCAATTTGAATTGATGTTGTTCATTTTTAAAAGTTTCGTCTTTATCATTGATGGTTAATTTATTTATAAATGTATCAAAATTGTCATCTTGTTGTTTTACATTTGATTCAACTTTATCGACATCATCTTTCCCATCCGATGATATCCCCAATAATAAATCAAGATCATTATCTAAAGTTGTCGTGGCTTTACTATTATCATTCTGTAAAATCTTGTTATTCAAATAAGCCAATTGATCAACATCATTATTATCAAAATTATTAATTTCCAATATTTTCCCCAATTTATTCAGTTTGTTTACATTATCGTCATTATTGTTAAATTTATTTTTGATTTGTCGATAAAAATTCTCTTGTTCAATCAATTTTTGTCTATCTATATCTTTTTGCTTTTCATCATTAGTTAATATTTGAATATTTGATTTCTTGATATTTTTGGATTTATCAGTAGTATTGATTTTATCAATAAGTGAAGATTCACCAATGATAAATCCATCTAATTTCTCAATAGGGATATTATTAAGATTGTTTCTAGTTAGTAATTCCTTTTGTTTCTTTTCATATATACTATTATAATCATCAACATTTCGATTCAATTCTTGATAACTTGAAAGTCCATATTCTTCTAAGAAATTATCGGATATGTTATTATGTAGTAATTTTCGTTTATTCTTTTTCGGTTTAATATCAAGATTATTAATGAATTCTTCCAAATCAAATTTTGAATCTGCGCCATTGATATTAGGTTTTAATTCTTTTAGTTTATTTGTATCATCTGATCCAAGATATATACCATCAAGTTCGTCCTCAATCGTATTTTCTATTGATTCTTTTCCTTCTTTTTCTTTTTCTTTTTCTTTTTCTTCTTCTTCATTATCTTTATCTAGATTTGCTAATATTTGCAGTTTTATCTTTTTCTTTTGTTCAATAGTCAATTCATCATTCTCTGATAATTGAGGATAAAAATGATTGATTAAAGCATCATCAATATCAGAATCCCATTCATCATCAGAATCTTCAAGCGTTACTCCAGTTGTGTGATTATCAATTGGCTTCTTCTTTGAACTCCATTTTGTTGAAGGAGTAGTATTAGCATTATCTTTTTCAGTTTTTGTTGGAAGAATGTTATGTTTTTTCAAATATTTATATTTTGCTTTCTTATCCCATTTTGAATTTTTTAATACCATCTTTGTTTATTAGGAAGTGATAATTATAATTGACATTAATCAACTGTTAGTTATTCATTGGCATAAATCAATTCAATTCAATTCATTTAAATTCATTTCAATTCAATTAAGCAATGCGTTTAGTTTGGTAGTCCACGCATTTTTTGTTGTTGAGAGAAAGAAATCAAAAAAATTTTTTTTATAGCCAACTACTCCATAAATTCATTATTTACTTTTAAAGTCTTTTTATTCAAATTCCAATTCTTCTTTTCTTGTAAAAACAATTAACGATCAAGTATAGGTTATTAGAATATGTCGGGAGATAACACAGGGAATAAATCCAATTCAGCACCTTCAAAATCAATTGAAGAATTGTTGAAATTATTGGCTATGGGACAAGAATTATCCCCGGCTCAACAAAAGGAAATGAAAGATTATAAATTTTGGAAGACTCAACCTGTACCATCATTAAGTGAAACCGTCACTGAAGAAGGTCCTATTGATAAATTGAAAACTCCAGAAGATGTTCCTAATGATCCATTACCATTGATCAGTGATTTTGAATGGAGTACTTTAGATATTGACGATAATTTACAATTGGATGAATTATATAAATTATTATATGATAATTATGTTGAAGATATTGATGCCACATTTAGATTCAAATATAGTCATGAATTTTTCCAATGGGCTTTGAAACCACCGGGATGGAGAAAAGATTGGCATGTTGGGGTTAGAGTGAAATCAACTGGGAAATTAGTAGCTTTTATAGCTGCTACTCCGGTCACTTTTAAATTAAATAAATCAAATAAAGTGATTGATTCAGTGGAAATCAACTTTTTATGTATTCATAAAAAATTAAGAAATAAGAGATTAGCCCCTGTATTAATCAAAGAAATCACTCGTAGGGTTAATAAACAAAACATTTGGCAAGCATTATATACTGGTGGATCGATTTTACCTACACCATTGACAACTTGTCGTTATCAACATCGCCCAATCAATTGGTCGAAATTGCATGATGTGGGGTTCAGTCATTTACCTCCAAATCAAACTAAAAGCAGTATGGTGGCAAGTTATACATTACCTAATAATCCTAAATTGAAAGGTTTACGTCCAATGACTGGGAAAGATGTTTCCACCGTATTATCTTTATTGTATAAATATCAAGAACGATTTGATATTGTACAACTTTTTACCGAAGAAGAATTTAAACATTGGATGTTGGGTCATGATGAAAATTCAGATTCTAATGTGGTTAAAAGTTATGTAGTTGAAGATGAAAATGGGGTTATTACCGATTATTTTTCATATTATTTGTTACCATTCACAGTATTAGACAATGCTCAACATGATGAATTAGGAATTGCTTATTTGTTTTATTATGCCAGTGATTCCTTTGAAAAACCAAATTATAAAAAGAGATTAAATGAATTAATTACTGATGCATTAATTACCAGTAAAAAATTTGGAGTTGATGTTTTCAATTGTTTAACTTGTCAAGATAATACTTATTTCTTAAAAGATTGTAAATTTGGTAGTGGTGATGGTTTTTTAAATTATTATCTTTTTAATTATAGAACATTCCCTATGGATGGAGGAATTGATAAAAAGACAAAAGAAGTTGTCGAAGATCAAACAAGTGGTATAGGTGTAGTTTTATTATAATTAGAGTGAAACTTTTATATATATATATATATATATAATATAAAGCATTCCATGTTTTGGTTATGATTGCTAGTAGAAGTATAAGTATAAGCATAAGTATAAGTATAAGTAGAGTGGTTGTTGTTCATT
>OBUW01000859.1_pt1 | contig 10475 bp, 8 predicted proteins | sample 1475761 | NCBI WGS metagenome assembly OBUW01 (sample SAMEA2579908, study PRJEB22360) | human gut metagenome | biome: human gut; feature: human-associated habitat; material: faeces | place: Denmark | collected 2008/2010
CTTTGTGAAGGGGAGAAAGTAACGAAACAAACCTAAAAGGATTATCCATTATGGCTACCACCATTAAGCTTGAGGGCGAGGCCCGTTCCGAGTTCGGTAAGGGCGTTGCTCGTCGTCTGCGCGTTGCCAACAAGATTCCGGCCACCATCTACGCCGGCGGCGAAGAGCCCGCCTTCGTGACCTTGCCGATGCGCGAGACCACCCTGGCCCTGCGTCGCACCAACGCCCTGTTCACCATCGCCTTCGACGGCAACACCAAGATGGCCGTCGTCAAGGACGTGCAGAAGAACCCGGTCAAGCGCATCATCGAGCACATCGACTTCCTCGAGGTCAAGGCCGGCGAGAAGATCGACGTCGAGGTGCCGGTGTTCGTGGAAGGCACCCCGAAGGGTGCTGCCGTGGCGTTCGTCGACATCCAGGAGCTCAAGGTCCGCGCCGACGTCACCAACCTGCCCGAGAAGATCGTGGTCAGCGTCGAAGGCCTGACCGACGGCACCAAGGTGTTCGCCAAGGATGTCGTCCTGCCTGAGGGCGTCGAGCTGGACGTCGAGGATCCGGAAGAGTCCGTCGTCACCGTCGAGGTGCCGGAGGATGCCACCGAGTCCACCGCCGCTTCGGAAGCTGCTGCCGCCCCGGCTAACGCCGCTGCTGCCCCGGCTAACGCCGCTGCTGCTCCGGCTGCCGACGCCAAGTGAGTCGGTCGCTTCGATAGCGAACAATTCAGAACATAACTGAAACGTGGAAGCCCGCAGCCGTTGAGAACGGTGCGGGCTTCTTCGTTTTTTCACCATGTGAACTCTGCCACACGAGTAACACATGGGTGTGCAAAAGTATGCAACAGAGCTCGCGCCACAAGCGCACAGCACCCACCCCATATGGTGGCTTTCGGGCCGCCAAAGCCTAGAAGAAGTAGCTAGTAATGACTGAAAACACGCACCACGATCCGGCAGCGCTCGACAAGCTCACCGAACCGTTCACCGTACTGCCGAACGACAACCCCGCATCCGATGAGAAGCGTCAGTCCCTCATCGACAAGCCGGCTTTCGGCCAGGTGTTCTCCGACAACATGACCCACATGACCTGGACCAAGGGCGAAGGTTGGTCCGACCGCCGCGTCGAGCCGTACGCGCCGCTCAAGATGGATCCGGGTGCTTCCGTGCTGCACTACGCACAGGAGTGCTTCGAGGGCCTCAAGGCTTACCGTCATGCCGACGGCTCCACCTGGCTGTTCCGCCCGGATGCGAACGCCGAGCGTTTCCAGAACTCCGCCAAGCGTCTGTACCTGCCTGAGCTGCCGATTGACGACTTCCTCGGTTCCGTGGCCGCGCTGGTCAAGCGCGACGCCAACTGGGTGCCGTCCCGCCGCGAGTACACGCTGTACATGCGTCCGTTCATGTTCGCTTCCGAGCCGTTCCTCGGCGTACGCGCCCCGCAGGAGGTCGACTACTGCGTGATCGCCTCCCCGTCCGGCCCATACTTCCCGGGCGGCGTCAAGCCGGTGAGCATCTGGGTTGAAGACAAGTGGTTCCGCACCGGCCCTGGCGGCACTGGTTTCGCCAAGTGCGGCGGCAACTACGCCGCCTCCCTGCTCGGCGAGTACAAGGGTGTTGAGAATGGCTGCGAGCAGGTGTGCTTCGTGGACGCCGCCACCAAGACCTACCTCGAAGAGCTCGGTGGCATGAACATGATGGCCGTGCACAAGGATGGCCACGTGGAGACCCCGTCCCTGACCGGTAACATTCTGCCGGGTGTGACCCGTCGCTCCCTGATTCAGCTGCTGCAGGACAAGGGCCACGACGTAGTCGAGACCATGATCGCCCTCGACCAGCTGCTCGAGGACATCAAGTCCGGCGAAGTCACCGAGGTGTTCGCTTGCGGTACCGCCGCCATCATCACCCCGATCGGTCGCTTCAAGTCCGAGAAGTTCGATGTCACCGTCGCCGACGGCGGCTCCGGCAAGCTCACCTGCGAACTGCGCGACGAGCTGCTCGGCATCCAGCTCGGCGAAGTCGAGGATCCGCACAACTGGATGTGGAAGGTGTGCTGAACTAGCACCTTTTGTTTCTGACTAAGACCCCTTGGAACGTCAACAATTCCAAGGGGTCTTGGCGTATTGGAAATGTTCTTGGCTAGAGAGATACAGATGGATTTAGCAACATTTCGCAACAAATAATATGATTTAGGTCTTCTGCACGTTGCGGGGGTTGGTTATGGTTCATCCAGATGAGAACAGGAGCAAACCTATGAGCAAGATGAGTGACATGACGGAATACCATGCTTCAGCCTACCGTTTGCCGTCAGGCTTCAAGCATTGCTCGAAATTAAAGCCGGTGGTTGAGGCGGTTACGGCGCTGGACCGGGTCAAGGCTGTGGTGGATGTGCTGTATTCGCCGGGCGGCTGCCCGTGGGATGGCAAGCAGACGAACGAGTCACTGCTCAAGAATCTGCTTGAGGAAACCTACGAATACGTCGACGCGGTGGAGACTCACGACCGCGACAACATGCGCGAGGAAATGGGCGATGTGCTGCTGCAATCCGTGTTTCAGGCGCGGGTCTGCGAATCGGATGCCGAGGATCCTTTTGGTATTGACGAGGTCGCCGACCGCCTGGTGAACAAGCTCATTACCCGTCATCCGCACGTGTTTGCTGCTGATGATGCTGCCGATTCTTCTGATGCTTTTGATGCTGACAGTAACGACGGGGGAGAAGCTGCCCAACCCGAATCCCCGGAAGCCGTACTGACTCTATGGGAAAAGATGAAACAGCAGGAAAAGCATCGTAAATCCGTGCTCGAAGGCATTTCCCGTGCGCAAGGTGCGTTGCCTCGCGCGGCCAAAGTCGTTTCTCGCATCTCCAAATCGCCGAATGCTGATAGATTGTTCGCGGCGTTTGATGAGCCGGCTGCGGCTGATGCTCAGCGAGATGATGTACATCCTCAAGCGACGAACCAATCCGAATCAAGCGGCGACAATTCCGCTGAACGGGAGAAGGCCGATGCCTACGCCGATGAAATCCTCGCCGTCGTGCGCAAGGCCCGCGTTGACGGCATCGATATCGAGGCAGCGCTGCGCAATCGCTTGCGTGATGTCGAAGAAAAAGTCGCCTTGATCGAATCAGAAATCAACAACGATTAAGTCCATACATGTTTTTTTGATTACAGATCGTAAAACCTAGAGGTGCTGAGTTGCCAACGACTACCGGCAAACTGGCGTCATTGCCATCCTATTCACGTCTTAGTGGCCCCTTCCTCCCCGGCATACTACTCAGGCAAGGCCTGTTTGTAGGCTCGGGTACGACGGACTGTAGCGCCGAATAAGGATGAACGGGAACAGAACGAAGACGGACTGAGACGAACCGAAGCGGTACCAGAGGGGAGTGGCTCATGCAGGTGGCGTTGGAGAACAACATCGTTTTTGTGGTCATCGAGTATTTAGCAATCCTGTGTTGGGGATTATCGGGCGGACTTGCCGCCATTCGCAAGGGCTACGACATCTTCACCATCATGCTGTGCGGATGGCTCACCGCTCTCGGCGGCGGACTGGTGCGCGACGTGATGCTCGGTGCCCTGCCGCCGGTCGGCATCACCGACAAAGGCTATGTGCTCACCACGCTGTTTTCCGGCATTATCGTGGTGGTGGCCCATCCGGAGATCACCAAACTCAAATGGACGATGATCGTTATTGACGCTCTGGGCCTCGGACTATTCGCAGTCAACGGCACCGCAAAAGCTCTGGCCTACGGCTCATCAGGCATGACAGCCGTATTCCTTGGCATGTTCACAGCACTGGCCGGCGGCCTCATTCGTGACATCTTCATCGGCGATGTGCCAATGATTATTCGAGACAAGCACCTCTATGCCGTGCCCTCGTTCATCGGTTGCATTCTGACCGTGCTGGTATGGCGTGGTGTGCACTACGGTTGGTTCGACATGCGCTCGGAAATGCTGCTCGACGTGCTGATCGTCATCATCGTGGTGGCGCTGCGCCTGCTCTCGGTCGGCTTCAACGTCACCTTGCCCGGAGCCGTCGAGCGTCATCGCGTCTACCTACCCAGCGAAAGCCGATATCTCAAGCGCCCGGTCATCCATCCGCACGCCGATGCCGTCGATCCCGGTGATACCACCAAGGACGAAGAAGACAAGTCTTAGGATGATTCAAGGCTGCCTCAGGGCTAGCTGCCTTCAAAGAGGTACATTTGGCCTTCTGCAGAATGACAACTGCTTTCAAAGAGGTACCTGAAGCACGAACCGTCGAGTATAAGCGTTGCAATGACGGCGTTTATACTTGGGCTTTCTCGGATTCGGTACCTCTCTGAACGGAGATGTCATTTCGCAAGACCGCCAATGTACCTCTTTGAACACAGATACAAAAGTCCCGCAAGCCAGATGACTTGCGGGACTTGCTAAAACCTTAAGAGGCTTATGCTCACAGAGCGTTGATCGCAACAGCGAGGCCGGACTTGCGGTTGGCGGCCTGGTTCTTGTGGATCACGCCAGCGCCAGCAGCCTTGTCGAGCTTCTGGGCGGCAACCTTGTAGGCGGCCTCGGCGGTAGCCTTGTCACCGGCGGCGATGGCTTCGCGGGTGGCGCGGATGGCGGTCTTCAGGCCGGACTTCACAGCCACGTTGCGAAGGTGCGCCTTCTCATTGGTGAGCACGCGCTTCTTCTGCGACTTAATGTTTGCCACGTTTACTCCAAACGATGTGTGTTATAAGGACATACAAGAATTAAAGGATAGCATGAGCCCCGGAAAAACCCGCGCAATGCCACGCCGAATACAGTCCCTCGGCTACACTAGGTGAAGTTTGAGTATATGCCAAGAGGAGGAATGCGTTGGTCGTTCAACACAATCAGCCGGGTTCCACGGATCAGTCGGTGATTCGCAACTTCTGTATCATCGCGCACATCGACCACGGCAAGTCGACCGTGGCCGACCGCATCCTGCAGTTGAGCGGCATTGTGCCCGAGCGAGAGATGCGCGATCGCTTCCTCGACCGTATGGATATCGAGCAGGAGCGCGGCATCACCATCAAATCCCAGGCCGTGCGCGTGCCATGGACCTTTGACGGCACCGAATACACGCTCGGTATGATCGACACCCCCGGCCACGTGGACTTCACCTATGAGGTGTCCCGCGCACTGGCCGCCTGCGAAGGCGCGGTGCTGCTCGTCGACGCCACCCAGGGCATCGAGGCGCAGACCCTGTCCAATCTGTATATGGCCATTGACCATGATCTGGCCATCATTCCCGTGCTCAACAAAATCGACCTGCCGTCCGCCGAGCCGGACAAGCATGCCGAGGAGATCGCAGGTCTGATCGGCTGCGAGCCGAGCGACGTGCTGCGCGTCTCCGGCAAAACCGGCGACGGCGTGGCCGACCTGCTCGACCAGATCGTCATGGACGTGCCCGCCCCGCACGGCGACCCCGATGCCCCCGCCCGCGCGCTGATCTTCGACTCTGTCTACGACTCCTACCGCGGCATCGTCACCTACATCCGTATGGAGGACGGCGAACTGCACGACCGCGAAAAGGTCCACATGATGGGCATTGGCATGACCCACGATCCCATCGAGATTGGTGTGATCAGCCCCGATATGACCCGCACCAAGGCACTCGGTGCCGGCGAGGTCGGCTACATCATCACCGGTGCGAAAGATGTGAGTCAGTCCAAGGTGGGCGACACCCTGACCTCGGCCGTCCGCCCGGCCACCGAGCCGCTGCCTGGCTACCGCGACCCCAAGCCGATGGTCTACGCCGGTTTGTTCCCGATCGACAACGCGCAATTCCCCGAACTGCGCGATGCGCTCGACAAACTCAAGCTCAACGACGCTGCCCTGATCTACACGCCGGAAACCTCCGTGGCCCTAGGCTTCGGCTTCCGCTGCGGCTTCCTGGGTCTGCTGCACATGGAAATCGTCAACGAGCGACTCTCCCGCGAGTTCGGACTCGACCTTATCCAGACTGCTCCGAACGTCACCTACGACGTGACCGCCGAGGATGGCGGTCAGCATCATGTGACCAACCCGAGCGAATTCCCGGACGGCAAGATCAAGAAGATCGTCGAGCCGATGGTTGCCGCCGACATCATCACGCCCAAGGAATTCATCGGTGCGGTGATGGATCTGTGCCAGGACCACCGCAGCATTATGGGCACGATGGAGTACATCTCCACCGATCGTGTCGAGATGCATTACCGCATTCCGTTGGCGGAAATCGTGTTCGACTTCTTCGACCAGCTCAAGTCCCGCACCAAGGGCTACGCTTCCCTCGATTACCATGAGGATGGCGAGCAGTCCGCCGATTTGGTCAAGGTGGACATCCTTATTCAGGGTGAGAAGGTCGATGCGTTCAGTGCCATCGTTCACCGCGATAAGGCGTATTCGTACGGTGTGATGATGACCAAGAAATTGCGTAGTCTGATTCCGCGCCAGCAGTTCGAGATTCCGATTCAGGCCGCGATTGGTTCGCGTATCATCGCGCGTGAGAACATTCGTGCGTTGCGCAAGGACGTGCTCGCCAAGTGCTATGGCGGCGACATCACCCGTAAGCGCAAGTTGCTCGAAAAGCAGAAGGCTGGCAAGAAGCGTATGAAGATGCTCGGCCATGTGGAGGTGCCGCAGGAGGCGTTCATCGCCGCCCTGTCCACCGGCGAGGACTCCAACGACCGCGACACCAAAGACAAGATCCGTGCCGCCCAAAAGACCGAGGGCTAGTGTTCGAGGTCTACATCCACGTCCCGTTCTGCTTGCGGCGCTGCGGTTACTGCGACTTCAACACCTACACGGCCACAGACCTCGGCGCGGGAGCCTCGCGCGGCAATTATGCCAATATGGTCATTCGTGAAATGGCCCTGACCAAGCAGTGGCAGCTCGACCACGGCATGGAGGAGCCACCAGTCTCCACCGTGTTCTTCGGGGGTGGTACACCCACGATTCTCGCCGCCCGCGATTTGGTCGCCATGCTCGATGCCATCCGCAAGATCTGGAGCATCGCGCCCGACGCCGAAATCACCACCGAAGCCAACCCGGACACGGTCAACGAATATTACATCAATGAGCTCGCTGCCGGCGGCTTCACCCGTGTTTCCTTCGGCATGCAATCTGCCGTGCCGCACGTGCTCAAAACCCTTGACCGCACGCATACGCCGGCCAACGTGGCCGCAGGCGTCAATGCCGCCAATAAGGCCGGCCTGCGCTCCAGCGTGGATCTGATTTACGGTGCACCGGGGGAGAGCCTTGACGATTGGCGCACCTCGGTCACGACCGCCATCGACCTCGGCGTGAACCACATCTCCGCCTACGCACTGACCGTGGAACCCACCACGAAAATGGGTCGTCAAATCGCGGCCGGCACTCTGCCCAAACCCAATGACGATGACGAAGCAGCCAAATACGAAATCGCCGACGACCTGTTCTCCCAAGTCGGCCTCGAATGGTACGAGGTCTCCAACTGGGCCCGCCCCGGATACGAAAGCCAGCACAACCTCGGCTACTGGCGCAACGTCGATTGGGCCGGTCTAGGGCCAGGTGCCCACTCCCACTACAACGCGGTGACCGAGGCTGACCACCCCCAGTCGGCCTCGCTGACAGCCCCCGCCAGCGGGGGCAAGTCCGAAGCCATCGCCTCTGCCTCAGCTGATGGACAGGCCAACGCCGAACTTGGAAAAACCAACGCCGAACTAGGTATGATCAACGCGCATGGGAACAACTCCCAAGAAATTCATGCCCCCGCTGGCGGGGGCTGTCCGACGGATGCCGGACTGGGGGTGGTTTCTGTCTCACACGGTCTGCGCAGCTGGGACATCGCGCACCCGCGTTTGTGGGGCACGGCCATCAACGAGAACCGTGTGCCGTGGGCCGATAGCGAGACGATCACTCCCGAGGGAAACCTCGAAGAGCTCATCATGCTCGGGCTGCGCCTGCACGAGGGCCTTGACCTCGACCGCATCAACCGCGCCATCAACGATGCGAGTATGAGCAGCACGCCCCAGACTCTCCGAACCGTTTCGGTTGACCAACTCGCCCCCATGATCAGCGAAGGCCTGATTACCGTATCCGATAATCATCGAGTGGTGCCCACTCGTCGTGGCCGGCTGCTCAATGACTCGGTAATCGAACAGTTCTTCGATTTCGTCGGTGTATGAGTCGGTGGTATGGTGCGTGGCAGTCGCCATTACCCGTTCGCTAGTTGTGGTTACACCGTCAGAGGGAGCTATTTTTGTTTTACCGGTGGGGGAGGGAGCCGCGTAGGACTACGTCCGGGGCGCTTTGCACGTAGATCAGGCGGTTGGCAGTGCCGCCGGTGGCCTCCGCGTCATCGCGGTTGGACAGAATGCTGTCCGCGGCGGCCTGGCCCATTTCGGCCAGCGGCAGATGCACGGTGGTCAGCGGCGGAAACACGTCGGCGGAGTAGGGGATGTCGCCGAAACCGGTGACGCCGATTTCCCGACCCGGCTCGATGCCGTTGGCGCGCAACGCGGTCATCGCACCGATGGCCATCACGTCGTTGAGCGCGATGATTGAATCGATGCCTTTGCCGTTGTACAGTGCGCCTTCGCCCGGCTTCAGCAGTCCGGATCGGGCCATTTGCATGACGGCCGCATAGCCGTCGGTGCGGCTGAACTTACCGTTCGCCACGGCTTTCGGATCCACGGTGATGCCTGCCTCGTCCAGCACTTCCATCACACCGGCCAATCGTTCTTTGGAGGAGCGATGTGCGTCATCGCCCTTGAGAATCGCAGGGCGCGTATACCCGGAATCGACGATCAGCTTTGCGATGGCGCGCGCGCCGACATCGTTCGCCACGTCCACGGCCGGGAAGGGCAGGCTGCGATTGAGCACGAACACGGCACGTCCGCCGGATGCTTCGTACTGGGTGAGTTCCGTCTGCAACGCCTGGCGTTCCGGCGCGTCGGTGTATTCACTTTCGGAGATGATGATGCCGCGCGGCCTGGTGGATACGGACTTACGCACCGCCTCCAACTCTTCGTGCGGGGTGGTTGCCACGCCGATGGTCACGGAAATGCCGCGTTCGGCCGCCGCCTTGACCACGCCTTGCGACACGGATGCGAAGTAGGGGTCGGAGATATCGGAGACCAGCAGCACGATGTTCGGTGCGGTGCCTTTGGCCACTGCCTGAGCATAGGCGTTGGGACGATAGTTGAGCTTGGTGGCTGCTTCCATCACCTTGACGTACGATTGGTTGCGTACCTTGCGGGTGCTGCCGTTGAGTACGCGGGATGCGGTGGCGATGGAGACTTGGGCTTCTTTGGCGACATCCATCAATGTCGCTGGCGATTGCGCCTTATCGTTCTGTACAGCCACGATCGAATCGGTCCTTTTCTTCCTTGGAACGGAAAACATCTCTAAACGTTTACCGCAATGATATCGCAATTTTGCTTGCAATAGTAGCATTGTGGATTGGAAAGCCTGAATTCTGAACAAAAATAATCGCGCGAATTACGGAAAGCGTTTACCGTTTCGGCGTGTCGTGCGGTATGCTCGAAGCATGACGCGATACTTATGCGCCCCTGACTCCTTCAAAGAGAGCCTGACCGCCATGGAGGCGGCCCGGGCGATGGCTCAGGGGATCGAGAATGCCGACCACGATGCCGAGGTCCGTTGCCTCCCCATGGCCGACGGCGGTGAAGGCACCGCACGCGCGCTTGTCGACGCCACTGGCGGATCGATGCACGCCGTGCCGGTCCACGACCCGCTCGGCCGACCTGTCGAAGGCCACTTCGGTCTGCTCGCCGACGGCACGACCGCCGTGGTCGAGACAGCCGAAGCCAGCGGCCTCGCACTGCTTGAAGCCAAAGAACGCAACCCGTTGATCGCCTCCTCCTACGGCACCGGCGAACTCATGCTCGCCGCCGTCCGTTCCGGAGCCAAGCGCATCATCGTCGGGCTCGGCGGCAGCGCCACCAATGACGCCGGTGCCGGACTTCTGCAGGCCCTCGGCGTTCGTCTTCTGGACAAGAACGGTAACGACTTGGCACACGGGGGAGCGGCCCTCGCCAATCTGACCACCATCGATATCAGCACGATGGACCCGGCCCTCAAGAACGTCGCCATCACCGCCGCCTGCGACGTGACCAACTCGCTGACCGGCCCCACCGGCGCCAGTGCCGTGTTCGGCCCGCAGAAAGGTGCGTCCAAAGATGATGTCGCCACATTGGACGCCGCCCTCGCGCATTTTGCACAGGTAATCGACAGCCAGCTCGGCGTCGCCGTGAACGACGTGCCGGGTGCCGGCGCGGCCGGTGGCATCGGTGCAGCACTGAAGGGCTTCCTAAACGCCGAATTCCGCCCGGGCATCGCCATCGTCATCGAACAATCCGGACTTGATGCGGCCGCGCAATGGGCTGACGTGGTGTTCACCGGCGAAGGCTCCATCGACTCCCAGACCAAGTTCGGCAAAACCCCGGCCGGCGTGGCGGCTACCGCTAAGCGCCACGGCAAGCCACTTAGCGAGACT